>Ga0315279_10000645_pt1 | contig 65792 bp, 62 predicted proteins | sample YL17G06_20_MG_FD_203694 | JGI IMG/M metagenome (GOLD analysis project Ga0315279, IMG submission 203694) | Sediment microbial communities from Yellowstone Lake, YNP, Wyoming, USA - YL17G06_20 | ecosystem: Environmental > Aquatic > Freshwater > Lake > Sediment | place: USA: Wyoming | collected...
CGCCGAAGCTATATCCCTTCCAAGGATAGCTATTGGAGGGTTGGTTTTAAATTACCCGGCAGCTTAAGAACAAAATAGGACATTTCTAATTTGGTAAAACTAGGACATTTCTAATTTGGCTTGACAATCCATAAAATTTATTTTGCATTTGCAATGATTTTAATATAGAATAGGAAGTTATATGAAATTCATAATCGGAGTTGATTTGGGCGGCACAAACATCAAATTCGGGCTGTTTGATGACCGGCTCAAGCTGGCCGATAAACAGATATTGAACACCGCGCGTTTTAAAGGTAAACAACAGCTCATCGAAATATTGGCCTGCGGCATAAATGACATCATAGCGAAAAACGGTTTAGAAAAAAAAGATATCAGGGGGGTAGGCTTAGGGTTGCCCGGGCCGGTTGATTTTAAGAAAGGCATCGTGTATTTTTTTCCCAATATCCCCGGCTGGAAGAAAGTCCCCTTAAGGAAGATATTAAAGGATAAGCTGGGCCTGCCGGTTTATCTGGACAACGACGTCAAAGTCATGGCATTAGCGGAATATAACCTGGGCGCGGCGAAGAAGTTTAAAAATGTTGTCTGCATAACCTTAGGCACAGGGATAGGCGGAGCGATTTTAACCGAAGGCAGGCTCTACCGGGGCAGCGGTAATGCTGCCGGAGAGGTAGGGCATATACCGATAAACGAAAACGGCCCGAAATGTAATTGCGGGGGCAAGGCCTGTATCGAAGCCTACGTCGGCAACCGGCGCATACTCGCGAAGGCAAAGAAGGCGTTGAGAAGAAAAATCAGCCTTGAAGAGTTAACCAGGTTGGCCAGGCAGGGAAACCGGCCGGCCCGTAAAATCTGGCAGGATGTGGGGACTAAACTGGGCGTTGCCTTGACGGGTGTAGTGAATTTTTGCAACCCCGACTGTATTGTGGTGGGAGGGGGAGTAGCGAATGCCGGAAAGATATTATTCGACCAGATTAAAAAAACGATAAAAGAGCGTGCCATGGCTCTCCAGGCGGGTGAGGTTAAGGTGGTCAGGGCCGCGCTCGGAGAGAACGCCGGCATGATTGGCGCCGCGATTCTAATAATAGGGGACGGTTCTATTTTTCTACGTTCCTTTAAGCTGGAAAAATAGAACCGTCCCCTATATTCTGGGGACTGGGATTCTGGGGACTGGGTAGCAATAGAGTGACAGAATGAAAATCTTCATCGATACCGCGAATATAAAAGAGATAAAGGAGGCGTTGAGTTGGGGAGTAATCGACGGCGTTACTACCAACCCCACGCTGATTTCCAAAGAGCAGAAACCGGCCCGCGAGGTATTAAGCGAGATTTGTTCTTTAGTTAAAGGTCCGGTAAGTGCCGAGGTAATATCGTTAGAGGCCGGGGAGATGGTCAGGGAGGCCAGGGAGTTATCCCGTATCGGCTCAAACGTAGTTATAAAGATTCCCCTGATTAAGGAAGGGTTAAAGGCGGTCAGGCAGCTTTCTCAGGAAAACATTAAGACTAACGTTACCCTTTGTTTTTCTGCTTCACAGGCGCTTTTGGCGGCAAAGTCAGGAGCTGGTTATATCAGTGCTTTTATCGGCAGGCTTGACGACATAAGCGAAGTGGGGATGGACCTGGTCAGGGATATAAAACAAATCTATTCCAATTATGATTTTAAAACAGAAATAATCGTCGCTTCCGTGCGCAATCCCGTCCATGTCGTGGACGCGGCAAAGACAGGGGCGGATATCGCAACCATTCCCTTTGCGGTCATTGAGCAGCTGATCAAGCACCCTTTAACCGATATAGGGGTCGCCAGGTTCCTTAAGGACTGGGAAAAGGTGCCTAAGAAATAGTTATGGATAATAAGCGAATTCAACATTTCCGGCCGCGCAGGCTTAAACCGTTGACCGTCAGCTCAATGGTTGTTTGCGTTTTAGCCTGTTTTGCCTTGAGCCTCATCCCGGCGGGCGCTCAGGAGCCAAAAATACCGATTGTCGTCAACGGAGACATCGTGGAATACTCCACCGATAATAAGGAAGTCAGTGCCTCCGGTAACGTGGAGGTAACCTATAAAGATTCAAAACTGACCTGCGACAAACTTACCGTAAATACCCAGACCAAAGACGGCGTTGCTTCCGGAAACGTTAAGCTGGAGGATAAACGGGGTGTAGTCAAGGCCGAACAGATGCAGTATAACTTCGAGACCCAGACCGGCAGGATGATTGACGCTAACATCGGGTCGACGCCTTATTACGGCAAGGGCAAGGATATAATCCGGGTAAACGAAAACAGGTTTGACATTAAAGACGGATACCTGACGACCTGTAATTTTGACCGGCCGCATTTTAAGATAACTTCCAAATTGATAGAGTTCTTACGGGGCGAGAAGGTAACATCCCGGAACGACCTGGTTTACGTGGGAGGCGTTCCCATACTTTACCTGCCTCAGTACATCCATAGCCTGAAGGACCCGTTGATGCATGTGCAGCTTACTCCCGGCCACAAGAAAGACTGGGGTAGTTACATGCTTTCTGCCTGGCGTTATAAATTAACCGAAAATATCGGCGGCAGGGTCTATTTTGATTACCGCCAGCGGCTGGGCGTTGCCGAAGGTTTTGGACTTAATTATAATTTCCCGGGTTTCGGAAATGGCGATTATAAATTCTATTACACGCAGGAGAAACCGAGCAAGACGGATGAAGGCGCTCCTTCGGAATTCGAGAGGTATTTAATCCGCTGGCGCCATATGTGGAATATCGGCCCCACCACCAAGGCCACGGCGGAATACTATAAGATAACCGACGCCAAAAGGCAGGCCTTAGGCAGCGGCTATAATTTCCTCAGGGATTATTTCGAGCGCGAGTATGAAAAAGACGAGCAGCCCAAATCCTACGTATCGGTAAGCCACGCCTTCCGTTATGCCAGCCTGAATTTTCTCATGCAGAAACGCACCAACCGCTGGTATACCGAAACCGAGAAACTACCGGAGATATTGTTCAGTATGCCGGGCTTTAAGCTGGGAGACGCCCCTCTATATCTGAATAATGAAATGAAGTTTTCCAACTTTAACAGCAAGAATGCCGTGCCTTCTGATTCCTCGGCAGACGTAAGCGTCACCCGGTTCGATACCTATAATAAGTTATCCCTGCCGGCAAAGTTTTTGTTTCTCCAGGTCAGCCCTTACGTGGGGGTGAGGGAGACATTCTATAACCAGGATATAAACAACGAGGGGCTCTGGAGGAGCCCGCGCACCACGTTTTACAGCGGGGTAGAGATGAGTACCAAGTTCTACCGTTTATTTAACGTCAGTTCTCATTTTCTCGGCATGGATATAAATGATTTCCGGCACATCATTACACCAACCGTAAAATACGCCTATACTCATGAGCCGACGATACCCTCTTCCAAACTGAAACAGTTTGACGAGATTGATTCCATTACCCGCGGCAATAAATTTACGCTGGAACTGGAGAATAAGCTGCAGACCAAGGATTCCGATAAGAAAACGATAGATTTCGCCACTTTCCGGGTGACCACGGATTATAATTACAAGCCGAAAGGCGCGACTGGCAGCAGTTTTTCCGATTTTTTGTTTGATTTAGAGCTTATCCCTTATGCCTGGCTGCGCGTTGATTCCGACGCGACCTACGATCATGTCGGAGACAATTTCAAGACCATCAATCTTGACGTATATGCGAATTTAGGCGAGGAGCGTTCTTTCGGCCTCGGACACAGATACGAGAGAAAAGGCGGGAAAGAGCTAACCTCAGAGTTGAGCTGGCGCCTGAATCCCAAGTGGCGGTATAGAGTATACGAACGTTATCAGTTCGCGGGCGTGCGCAAAGAAGGGCTTAGGGAACAGGAATACACGATTACCCGCGACTTGCATTGCTGGGAAGTAGATTTGACTTATAACGTAAAGCGCGGCGAGGGAGAGACTATCTGGCTGGTGTTCAGGCTGAAGGCATTCCCGAAAATGGAGTTCAGCTTTGACCAGGGCTATCACCAGCCTAAGACCGGATCCCAAGGGCTGTAGGCGGCTTAAGCGGAGGTTTAAGAAAAGTGAATATTTCTATCGTGGGAACGGGATATGTGGGCTTGACTACGGGCGCCTGTTTCGCGGAATTAGGGAACAAGGTGATTTGCGTGGATAACAATAAAGCAAAAATAGAGAACCTGAAAAAAGGAATCATTCCGTTCTATGAGCCCCGGCTGGAAGAGCTGGTAAAGAAAAATACCAAAAGAAAGCGGCTGTTTTTTTCTTCGAGTATAAAACAGGGTGTGGAGAAATCCCTGGTGATTTTTATCGCCGTAGGCACACCCAGCCGCGATAACGGCGAGGCGGACTTAACCGCCATAGAAAATGTCGCGCGCAACATAGCGCTAAACATGAAGGAATACAGGCTAATCGTCGAGAAGTCTACGGTGCCGGTAGAGACCGGCCTGTGGGTGGAGCGTACCATTGCGGCAAACATAAAGGCCAGGGCCAAATTCGATGTCGCCTCAAACCCGGAGTTTTTAAGAGAAGGCTCCGCGATAGCCGATTTTATGCACCCGGACAGGATTGTTGTCGGGGTAGAGTCCAAAAAGGCGAGAGATATCCTTCTGGATTTATACCGGCCGCTCAACGCGCCGATTCTGGTGACCGACATCAAATCCGCGGAGCTGATAAAACACGCCTCCAATTCTTTCCTGGCAACCAAGATATCATTTATCAACGCCGTATCGCAGGTCTGCGAACGCACCGGCGCGGACGTGGTAAAGGTGGCAGAAGGCATGGGGTTGGATAAACGCATCGGCCGGCAGTTTCTTAACGCCGGAGCCGGTTACGGCGGCTCCTGTTTCCCTAAGGACGTAGACGCCTTTATCAACATCAGCGATAAGTTAGGTTACGATTTCGATTTATTGAAGAGCGTTAAAAAGATAAACCAGCAGCAGAAGGAATTAATCCTAAAGAAGATTCACGACGCCCTGTGGATTATCAAGAATAAGACCATCGGGATATTGGGGCTTTCCTTTAAACCCAATACCGATGACATGCGCTGCGCTCCTTCTCTTGATATTATCGCGGCACTGAAGAAAGAGGGGGCAAAGATAAAGGCCTACGACCCCTGTGCGCTAAAAAAGGCGGCGGCGCTGTTAAGCGGTGTCAAATTCGCCAAAGATATCTACGACCTGGTCAAGGGCTGCGACTGTGTGGTGGTAATTACGGAATGGAACGAGTTCAAGGAAGCGGACTTCTTGAGAATAAAGAAATTACTCAAACGGCCGTTGATTATCGACGGGCGTAATATATACGAGCCGGAAAAATTAAAAAAACTGGGTTTTGAATATATTTCAATAGGAAGAACATAGTCCGGGATAGAGATGAATAGTTCATTTAGCGGCTTAAAAGAAAGAATATTAAGAAAGCGGATAAAAATATCCGTAGTCGGATTAGGCTATGTGGGCTTGCCCCTGGCATTGGAATTTGCAAAAAAAGGGTTCTCGGTCTTAGGCATAGACGTAGACCGGAACCGGATAAGCCATATCCAGCGCCGGAAGTCCTACATCACCGATATCTCCACACAGGAATTAAGGCGGGTGTTAGCAACCGGCAGGTTTACGGCAATAAGCGATTTTAGGGCAGTGGGAGAGAGCGAGTGTATTATTATCTGCGTGCCTACACCGCTGAAGAAGAAATACCTGCCGGACATATCCTATATAAAACAGGCAGTGGCTTCTATCGCAAAAAACATTAAACCCGGGACCCTGGTAATCCTGGAAAGCACTACCTATCCTGGGACTACCGAAGAAGTGATCCTGCCGCTTTTGGAGCAGCGGGGGCTCAAACACAACAAGGACTTTTATCTTTGTTTTTCTCCGGAGAGGATAGACCCGGGAAATAAGCGTTACCCGGTCCATAAAATCCCCAAGGTAGTCGGCGGTATTACCAAACAGGCCGCAGAACTGGGGGTAGCGGTTTACCGGGGTATTATTGATACGGTCGTGCCGGTGTCCTCGGCGAGGACGGCGGAGGCGGTCAAATTATTGGAGAATACCTTCCGTTTAATCAACATCGGCCTGATAGACGAATTGTCGATGATGGCCGATAAGATGAAGATTGATATCTGGGAGGTAGTGGAGGCAGCCAAGACTAAGCCTTTCGGGTTTATGCCGTTTTTTCCCGGTCCCGGCGTGGGTGGACACTGCATCCCCAAGGACCCGCTGTATCTGTATTGGAAGGCGAAAAAATTCGGGTTTAAGTCCCGTTTTATAAAACTGGCCTCGGATGTAATCAGCAATATGCCGGAATACGTGGTCAGGCGCGTAAGAAAGGTGTTAAATAAAGAGCGTAGAAAACTGCAGGCAGCGAAAATCCTGGTTGTCGGCGTTACCTATAAGAAGGACATCAAGGACTTAAGAAAGTCCCCGTCTCTGGATATCATCGAAATCCTGCAGAGAAATAAGGCGCGGGTATCGTATTACGATCCGTTAATCCCCTATTTGAAATTTCATAATATTAACCTCAAATCCGTAAGCTTAAGCGGGCAGGCCATAGCCGGATATGATTGCGTGGTCATCGCCACCGACCACAGTTGTGTTGATTACGGGTTTATATTAGAAAACTCCCGGCTTATCTTTGACACGCGCAACGTATATAAGGGCATAGTAAGTGCTAAGATATCCAGGCTGTAGAAGGAGATAAATGAAGAAGAAATTCCTGGTTACCGGAGGCGCGGGGTTTATCGGCTCGCACATCGTCGAGCGGTTAGTCAAGGAAGGTCATTTTGTCCGCGTGCTGGATAATTTTTCCAGCGGGAAGATGGAAAACCTGAAGGCCGCGGGGAAAAAGGTAGACTTGATTCGCGGGGATATCACTAGCCGCGCTACCTGTTTAAAGGCGGCCAAGGGCATGGATTTTATACTGCACCAGGCAGCCTTAAGAAGCGTGCCTAAGTCTTTAGATAACCCCCAGAGGTATAACCGGGTTAACATTGACGGCACCCTGAACATGCTGGAGGCTAGCCGCGTGAATAAAGTGAAGCGCTTTGTGTTTGCCTCTTCCAGTTCCATATACGGAGAAGCAGTAAGCTTTCCGCAAAAAGAAACCGACCTGCCGAGGTTAATCTCTCCCTATGCGTTAACCAAATTGACCGGTGAGTATTACTGCCGGATATTCGCACAAAACTTTGGTCTGCCGACGGTGAGCCTGCGTTATTTTAACGTCTTCGGGCCCCGGCAGTCCCTGGACGACGAATACGCGGTGGTCATACCTAAGTTTATCTCCTGCATGTTAAAAGGCCAGCCGCCGCCGATATTCGGAACAGGCAGGCAATCGCGGGATTTTACCTACGTGGATAACGTCGTAGAGGCGAATATCAGGGCGGCGGTTTCACTCGCCGCCCTAGAAGGCGTATTCAATGTCGCCTGCGGCAGGAATTACAGCGTCCTCAATCTAGTGGAGGCGTTAAACCGGATAATGAAAAAAAACATCAAGCCGGTTTTTTTGCCTAAGCGCCAGGGTGATGTGTTTAAGACCCATGCCGATATCGGCATGGCAAAGAGGTTCTTGGGATGCGGCGTGAACGTGGATTTCCTCGATGGACTAAAAGCGACCGTAGCGTATTTTAAGGAAAAATAAAATGGTTAAGCAGAGAGTGGTGATTACCGGCGGGGCGGGTTTTATCGGATCGCATCTTTGCGACCGGCTGATTAAGGAAGGGTTTAAGGTGGCCTGCCTGGACAATTTCATTACCGGAAAATTAGAGAACGTGCAGCATCTGTTCAAGGATAAAAATTTCAGTTTCGTCAAGCATAACGTCACCAAATACATCGGCATCAAGGGCAAGGTTGATTATATCCTGCATTTTGCCTCACCGGCCTCACCGGAGGACTATTTAAAATTTCCTATCCAGACCTTAAAGGTAGGTTCCTTGGGCACCCACAATGCCCTGGGCCTGGCGAAAGATAAAAAGTCAAAATTCATGCTCGCCTCTACCTCTGAAGTCTATGGCGATCCCCTGCTGCATCCCCAGCCGGAGAGCTACTGGGGCAACGTCAATTGCGTAGGGGTCAGGGGCTGTTACGATGAAAGCAAACGTTTTGCCGAGGCCCTGGCCATGGCCTATCACCGGATGCACAGGGTGGATATAAGGATAGTACGCATTTTTAATACCTACGGGGAGAGGATGAGGATTAACGACGGAAGGGTAGTCCCTAATTTCATCTACCAGGCATTAAATAATAAGCCGTTGACGGTTTACGGTAAGGGGCGCCAGACCCGGAGCTTCTGCTATATAAGCGATTTGGTGGAAGGCATCTTAAGGCTGATGCGCTCACCGGTAAATGCGCCGGTAAATTTAGGCAATCCCCATGAGTTCACGATACTGGAATTAGCCAGGTTGGTTGTAGCATTGACCGATTCACGGAGCAAGATTGCCTTTAGGCCTTTACCGCAAGACGACCCTCAACAAAGACAGCCGGATATTAGCAAGGCAAAGAAGCTCTTGAACTGGCAGCCGGAGATAGGGTTAAAGGACGGCCTTAAAAAGACAATAAACTGGTTTATGCCCCGCATCCGCAAGGTCGCGTGATCAGCACCCGCCGCAGGAGGGCGGCGCCAGGTAATTGAATTTTCTGCGGCAATATGCTATACTTACTTATAGGACTCCATAGGAAGAGGGGCGGATTTAATTTGTTATCATATATATAGTTAAAGAATATTATCTTACCCCTATTCTTCTTCAGATGGAGAATAGGTTTTTTTATGCTTGACAAATGAGAAGGGGGGTGATATAAATACTAAATTAAAACAAGGGTGACGGCGCTTCGGAGATAACCTCTTAACAGCACAAATAAGTTATAATTTATAATAACCTGAAAAGCTAAGAGGCCAAGCGAAGAGCGCACAAGTCAATTTAACCTTGGAGAGGAGGTAGTTAAAATGAGAAAGGGTTTTACGCTCGTTGAAATCATGATTGTTGTTGCGATTATCGCGTTACTGGCGGCAATTGCCATACCGAACCTGTTGCGCGCCAGAATGACCGCTAACGAATCGGCTGCCCAGGCGACTTTAAAGACGATATCCACAGCACTGGAGACCTATGCCGTATCTAACGACGGCCAGTATGCCCCGGCAAACAACACTGCTACCGACGGTTACCTAAGATCGCCGTCAGTTGATCCGCCTTATCTAAACAGGGCATATTGTAATGCTACGACGATAAGCGGTTATACCTACACCTGTGATATTGACATAGCTGCCTATAATATTACGGCAGCTGCATCGACCTGCGGGACCGCCGGCAACAAAGATTATTTCATCACCACAGGCGGCGTACTCGAGAACGCGAATTGCACGTAGTAGGCAGTTAGGAAAAGCGGTTAGAAGACATCTTGGTTTGTAGCAAGTTTTAAGAAAAGAGCGAAAGCCCGAATGCTTTCGCTCTTTTTATTTTGCCGGGAGGGATGTTTCTCATAATTTCTCTTGCATAAACATATTTTTATGTTAAGATAAAAAACAAGTAACTTATTGAAACTATAAGGGTTGGATAGCCAATTCGGCCTAAGGCAGTAAAACGAGGCGAAAGATGCCTTGACGGCCGGGATGTAAACTCAGCCCAACCCCGAAGGTGAGGGATCGGCCGGTTATGGGAATGAAGTTTTCGCGCAAGGGGTTTACTTTTTTGGAATTGATGGTTGCCATAGCTATCCTCTTGATAATACTCTCCGGTCTCTTGACTACCTTTGTTTACTGCATAGTGATGAATGAAGCCAACAATAACCTGGTGGTGGCAGCCAACGATGCGCAGTATGTAATGGAAAAAATTAAAAGTTTAGATTATGATTCAATAAATACTAGTACCCTTAATAGCTTAACGCTGTACTTTAATAATTTGCCTAACGAGAACTTGACCAATTCTTACGTAACCGGCACGGGCCCCAAGGAGATAACCATAAATGTTAATTGGACGGAAAGAGGAAGGCAAAGGAACTTCCAATTATCCACGCTTATTGCAAGTGATGAATAGCCGGGGTTTTACTATATTGGAAGTTTTTTTAATCAGCGTTTTAATGATATGGATTATTACCGCCGTTACTTCTGTTCTGCAAATCGGCGAATTTTCGAATACTGTAAGCACGGCAAGGATAGAGTTACAGCAAGAAGTAAGAAGGGCGATGGATACCATGATCACTGATTTACGCCAGACCAGCAGGGAAAAGCTTTCGGTTGAGCTTGCCAACGGGAGTCTTCCTTTCTTCTCGGACTTAAGCAATGACACGGCATTTACCGATCCTTTATTCAAGGTATGCTTAGGCTACAATAGTTCAGCCAAGGCCGTAAATTGGAGCTCAAATGAGATCGGCTACACCTTTAATGCCTCTAATAATGTGATTGTCAGAACCGACAACAGCACTTCTCAGGCCTGGCAGTTTAATAATATCAGCGATTTAGAATTTAGAAAACTAGACGTTAACCTCTTGGGCATTAACATTACCGGAGAGAAGGTTGCCCGCGGGAACCTGCGGCCGACGTTCAGCTTACAGGCAGAGGTGAGGTTAAGGAATGAATAGGCAGGGTGTGGCGTTAATTTTTACTTTGTTGGTTTTAATGGTCTTGGCGATTCTTTCCGCTTCGTTTTTTTTAAAGACCATCAATGAGAGTAACTTAGTCAAAAGACAGGTAGCTTCTACCCAGGCGTTTTGGCTGGCTGAGGCAGGTGTGGCCCAGGTCTTTAGTAATTTAACATCCGGTACGCTTTCCGGAAATGTAAGTCGCGATACATTTCGCTATAATACCACTACGGTTGAGGTTTATGGCAATACCTATCAGATAAATTCCGCGGGCACTGTGATTTTAGCCGATGCAAGCAATATAACCAGAAATATAACTGTTTTTGTAACCACTCATCCCAGCAATGCCAGCGGCTTTACAAATGCGATAGAGGTTAATGGCAATTTAACGGTACGCGGATCGGTAGAGATAAATGGCACCAATGTTACAAACGCTAGTTTGTCTTTTACTAGTAAATTTGGTCTTGAAGCCGAGAAGTTACGCGCCTACGCAATAGCTCATGGTAACAATTATACTGATCCTGACCCTAACGACATTGTGGTTAATAACGAGATAGCCTGGGTAGACGTTACCGAGGGAAAGTCTATGATTACTCGGACAGGGTGGAATGGAAGCGGAATTTTAGTTATTAATGGAGATGCGGACATAACCGGCGGCAATTTTAGCGGAATATTATGGGTAATCGGGGCCTTAAAAATGAGCGGTAATCCCAATGATTTTGGTGCGATTTTTGCCGAGTGCGATGCGGATATAAATACTACGGTTACCGGAAACGTTTATATAGAACATAATTCAGCCACAATACAGGATGCTCTGAATTTGACGGCTTTTGTGAATAAAACCATAGTTTCCTGGAACGAAATTCGTTAGCCGCTTCTTAATCAGTAAATTATATGTTTAAAGACTATACCTGGAGCCCGACGGGCTTACTCTCCAAATCAAAACAAATACTAACCGCAATAATTCCCGAAAAATTTAAATTGGGTAAAAAACAGGAAGTCATGATCGGGCTGGATATCGGCTCAAGCAGCATTAAGGCAGTGGTCCTGGAATTGAAAGAGCAGCAGTTTTCCTTAAAGAACTTCAGTCTTATCGAGATGCCGCCGCAGGGCGCAGATCTAAGTTCGTCTATAAAGAAGGCCTTAAGTTCCCTGGAGGTAAGGAGCCCGATAGTAAATGTTTCGCTTTCCGGGCAGCCCGTAATCATCAGGTACGCCTGGCTGCCCAAGATGACCGAAAGGGAACTTACCAGCTCTCTGCATTTCGAAGCGGCTAAACTTATCCCTTTTGCCGTCAGCGAAGTAAATGTAGACAGCTGTATCCTGAAACAAGACGCCTCGAATAACAAGATGCTGGTTTTGATTGTAGCGGCAAAAAAGGAGGCGGTTTCAGAACGCATAACATTGCTGAAAAATGCAGGGATTAATTTGGGAATTATCGATGTGGATTCCCTGGCGTTAATCAATGCCTTTAACCTTAGCCACGCCGCTGACAAAAATAAAGACCTGCCTAAGGCCTTTGCCCTGCTGAACGTCGGTGCCTCGGTGAGCAACCTGAATATATTGGAGGCAGGCATTCCGGTTTTTAGCCGGGATATTTATATCGGCGGCAACAGCCTGTCAAAAAAGATTTCCGATTTTTTAGGAGTGGATTTAAAGGCCGCGGAAGCCCGAAAGATCAACCCCGATAAAGACCAGCAGGAGGGGGTTATGCCTGCCGTCGAGCCGGTTCTTTCCAGTTTAGCCTCCGAGATCAGGATATCCTTTGACTATTACGAGAGCCAGGGCGCTTCTTCCGTGGAAAAAATTTTTTTAAGCGGAGGGGGCAGCCTGCTTTATAATTTTAAGGACAATTTGACCCGTATCCTGGGCATCGACAGCGATTATTGGAACCCCTTAAGCCAGGTGGAATTCGCCGCGGGTTACGACGCAGAGGCAATAAAATCATGCGCCGCAAAATTTGCCGTTGCCTTAGGCTTGGCAATGCGCAGGTGAGGTTGATTTGATCGAGATAAATCTTTTGCCGCGACAAATGAGGATTAAACGAGACGATAAACTCGGGCTGATCCTGTTTATCGCTTCGGCAGCGCTGGTAATCCTGGTTATGCTTAACGTTTGTGTCGTTTCCTTAACCGCAGTAAAGGAGTTTCAGCTTGGCAGGCTCAAGAAAAAATGGGACGGTTTGGCTAAGCAGAGGGAAAAAGTAAATCAGGCCCTTAAGCTCTCCAGCAACCTTAGCCAGGACGCCAAGGTTATCCAGCAGCTCCTCGGCAGTAAGGTATCCTGGTCGTTTAAGATGAGCCGTTTAAGCCAGCTTTTGCCTGCGGGCATATGGTTTAACCAGTTTTCGTTTAAAGGCACAAGTCTTGCCTTGCTGGGTTCGGTAATTTCCCTGAAAAAAGAGGAGATGGCCCTGATTAACTCCTTTCTCAACAACCTTAAGCAGGATAAATTATTTTTCGCCGATTTTGACAATATTGAATTAACCTCCGTGCAGCGCAGGGTATTTGGGGGATATGAAATATCCGATTTCGTTTTGAGCGGGAGACTGAAGAGCAAATGAGATTTACTTTTAAAAAGTTCGAGTTTGATAAGAAAAAAATCATCGCCGGAGCGGTCATTTTGGCATTGTCCCTCTATTTAGACTTTAATTTCGTTTTAATCGGCAGGTTTAAAAGACTAAAGGTGATCAGCCCCAAGATAGCCGAATTAAAAAGAGACATCACCAAGTTGAATAAGGATATGGCGTTAGTAGAGGTTAAGGAGAGGGCCGCGGGTAAGGCGCAGGGGACTGCCGAGAAGACGATGGAAAAAATTGTCAGCGAAGAGAAGATTACACAGATACTGGAATATATCTCTCGGGTTGCCAATGAACGGAAAGTAAAAATTATGCGCATCGTCCCGCTGCGTTCTCCGGGAAAACCGGTAAAGGGCGCTTCGGATACGAAGTATTCCTCTTTATTGATTATGCTGGAGATATCTTCCGGCTATCATCAGTTAGGCAGGTTTATAAATGATTTGGAAAATGCCGATGTCTTCCTGGAGGTGAATGAGCTGCAGATTAGGTCCGACGCGAAATATTATCCGGAGCAGCAGGTTAGTTTAGCGCTAAAGACATATGTTAAACAATAAAAATAGAATATTTTTCTGTTTCAGGCCTCAGGCCTCAGGCTCCAGGTTTCTTAAGGTTTTGATTTTATTTGCAGCCTGTGGCTTGCAACTTGTAGCTTGCGGCATTATTTTCGCCGGGGAGACGTTTGTTTACGAAGACAAGGGCGGCCGCAATCCCTTTATCGCCCTGGTGACACCCGACGGCCGTATTTTAAATTTAGAGAATAAATCGGATTCCGAACTCATCCTGGAAGGAATTATTTACGACGAAAAAGGCGCCTCCTACGCCATTATTAACCAGTCTGTCGTGGCAATCGGCGACTGGATAGCAAATTATCAGGTGGTGGGTATAGAAAAAAACAAGGTAATTTTCCTAAAAAAAAGCGGTGAAAAATTGGAATTGGAATTAAAAAAGGAGGAATGATGGCAAGTCACAGGGTCAACGGCTTAATGCCGTTTAATCGGTTTTATGCAAAGAATTCAAGCTCGCTGCTTGCAGTTGCAAGGCCGTTTCCCGTTTTTAAGTTTTACTCATCGCTGGCTGTGTTAATCTTAAGCTTTGTGTCCTGTTCATATGGCCAGCAGGATGCCGGCCAGCCGGCCGTTAGTGAAGAACAGGCAGCGGTCGAGGAGGCATCGCCTGCATCCCAAAGTGAAGCACAGACAGCGGTGGTGGAGATGTCAGCCTCTTCCCAAAACGTCACTTTAGACTTTAAGGATGCCGATATCCGCAATGTCCTTAAGATTATCTCCTATAAATGCGGGATAAATATCGTAGCCACTCCGGATGTCATGGGTAACGTGACCATAAGGCTGGTGGATGTCCCCTGGGAAAAAGCATTGGATGTTATCTTAAGGACCTACGGGTTCGGTTATGAGCGCATCGCCAACATTATCACCGTAGCTCCCATCGATAAGCTGACGGAGCAGAAGAAACAGGAGACAGAGCTGGCACAGGTGCAGCCTACGGTTACGGAAGTCTTTGATTTACAATACCTGGATGCGATGGATGCGAAGAAGGCATTGGATCCGTTAATCTCCTCGCGCGGCAGGATTACGGTTCTGGAGATGACCGGACAGGCAGGCTGGGAGTTCGGCGGCACGGAATTATCCAAGAGACAGAGACGGGCAGAAGAGACGATGGGCCGTTCCAAGACGCTGATAGTCAGCGATGTGCCTCCGGTATTGGATAAGATTAAGGAGGTAATAGTCAAGATTGACGTTAAGCCTCAACAGATTGCTATTGAGACCAGGATTGTGGAAGTTAATCATGATTATCTAACCGATATCGGATTTGATTTCGGCACCGGTTCGGGAGGCGCAACCGGCGCTGCTATAACCGGGGTTCCGGTTGATAAAACCAATGACGACGGTACGCCGATTTCTACGCTCGGCGGCAAGGCGATAACCTCGCAGGTCGCTTCTGCTATTTTTAACCCCAAGCAGTCTGCCATTTCCGGCAAGTACCCCTACAGCACCGGCCTGGAACTTCTCTTCCAGAAGCTTTCCGGCAACCAGTTTGAAGTGTTAATCCATGCCTTAGAAGAGAATGTCCACACCAATACCTTGTCCGCGCCGCGGATAATTACCCTGAATAACCAGGAAGCGTCTATTCTAGTAGGAACAAAATATCCCATCCTCAAGAGCGAGGAGAGCACCCAGTCGGAGTATACCGTAAGTAGGTCTTTGGATCGTTATCTGGATATCGGCATCCAGTTAAACGTCGTTCCTCAGATTAGCGGCAAAGATTACATCAATATGATAATCCATCCGGCAGTGACCGCTAGCAGCACGGGTGTAGGCTCGACCGCCAGTGTTTATTACCCCATCATAACTACCCGCGAGGCAGAAACCCGGGTAATTATTAAGTCCGGCGAGACCGTGGTCATCGGCGGTTTACTGAAGGACGTGAAGAGCACAAGCACTATCGGTATACCCTTACTGAAGGATATCCCTTTTTTAGGCAGGCTATTCCGCAAGGACACGGAGGACACGGAGAAGATAGACTTGCTGGTATTTATCACCGCCCATATCGTTAAGGATGATGAATTCAGCCCTGAGGCAATCGCCAATCTAACGGCAAACCTGGGTAAAGACCAGTCCGATAAATAGGTAATAGGTGCGAGGGTTGATGTGGTATGTATAGAATGAATTTGCTGTTTGCGAAAAAGGGGATGATAAGGTTTATCTCCCATCTGGACCTGATGCGCCTGTTTAGCCGCGCAATAAGGAGAGCGGGGCTGCCGGTAAAGATGACCGAGGGCTTCAGTCCTCACCCTAAACTTAGCATAAACCGGGCATTAAAATTGGGCCTAGAGAGCGATAAAGAGCAGGCAAGCATATTTTTGACGGAGAATATCAGCCCCGCGGATTTTATGAAGCGCCTGCAGGAACAGCTGCCGGAGGGGATAATCATTAAGCAGGCTGACTGTCTCTTACAATGACGGGTATTAGCAGTATAACCATTAAACTAAAATGACTAAAGAAATCTTGATTAACGTAGAACCGCAGGAGAAGCGGGTGGTCGTAGTCGATAGCGGCCGCCTGGAAGAATTTTATATCGAGCGGCCGCAGGATAAAACCATAGTAGGAAATATCTACCGGGGTAAGGTCGAAGGAGTGCTATCGTCCGTCGGCGCCGCATTCGTAGACATCGGATTGCTGAAAAAAGGCTTTTTGTACCTCTCCGAGATTATTGAATCACTGGAACCGGTAGAAGGCAACGGCAAGGTCGTCAAGAACATCGAAGTAAAAAAAGGCCAGGAGGTCTTAGTCCAGGTAGTAAAGGAGTCCTTCGGGACAAAAGGTCCGCGGCTTTCCACCCATATCAGCCTTGCCGGCAGGTTCCTGGTGTTAATGCCTCTGGATCCCCACCTGGGGGTTTCCCGGCGCATTGAAGATGAGCCGGAAAGAAGACGCTTAAAGCAAATCCTGGAAGAGCTGAAATTGCCCAAGGATCTGGGTTTTATCGTGCGCACGGCGGCAGAGGCAAAATCCAAGCGTGACTTATGGCGGGACGCGAGTTTTCTCATAAAATTATGGGCGCGCATAAAAAAGACGAATGAGAAAAGGAGCGGCTGCGGCTTAGTCTATGAAGAATACGACTTGGTGCTCAGGGTAATCCGCGACGCGTTTACCCAGGATATCGAAAAGTTAATCGTTGATTCAAAAGATGAGTTCGGGAGGATCCGCAGGTTCATGAATATATTTTCCGGCCAGTTAAGCAGGAGAGTCGAACTCTATAAAGGCGATGATTTATTCAAAGATAAAGACGTAGAAAGGCAGATTAGCCGGATATTCGAAAATAAAGTTTATTTGAAGTCCAAGGCCTATATTGTCATAGAGCAGACCGAAGGGCTGGTAGTAGTGGATGTCAATAGCGGTGGTTACCGGAAATCACAGACCCCGCAGGATATGGCGTTTAAGGTAAACAGCGAAGCCGCGGTTGAAATAGTCCGGCAGCTGCAGCTGAGAGATTTAGGCGGGATTATTGTTATCGATTTTATCGATATGGCCAGAGAAGGGCACCGCATGGCGATATTTAATATTCTCAAGCAGGAGTTAAGCAAGGATAAGGCCAAGTACGATGTCCTGGGTATTTCCCAGTTCGGCATTGTCGAGATGACCCGGGAGCGGATTCACCGTACGGCTACCATGCTTTCCTACCAGGAGTGCCCTTACTGCCGGGGTAAAGGCAGGGTAAAGTCTGCCTTAACCATGTCAATATACGCACTTAAAGAATTAAGAAAATCCTTGACTCAAAACCCCCAGCGTAGGTATCTGACCCTTACCCTGCATCCCAGCGTTTATCAGATTATGGCGGAAGACCCCTCGCTTAAGTTTTTAGAGCGCAGGTTCCGGGCAAAAATAAGCCTCTTTCCCAATCTCTCCCTTCATGTAGAAGAAATAAAGATAACTTGACCAAACCTTTTATCTATGATAATATAAAAATTCAAGTTCAAGGCACTTCAGTAACCTAAAGGAGAGAAGCAAATGTATGCAGTGATTGAGGTTGGAGGAAAACAGTACAAGGTAAAACCGAATGATATAATCGAGGTCGAAAAACAGAACGACAAGCCCGGCAGCGCCATAAGATTAGAAAAGGTGCTGTTGGTTTCCCAGGATGAGAAACTGGAAGTCGGCCAGCCATATTTAAAACAGGCGAAGGTAACCGCAGAGGTGATAAGAGATATAAAGGCGCCGAAGGTAGTGTCCTTTAAATACAAACGCAGGAAATCTTCCCACTGGAAAAAAGGGCACCGGCAGCAGTTAACCAGAATAAAGATAAAAGATATAGAATTAAGCTAACCGTTAACTTTCCTAAGATCCCCCTTAAATACCCGAGGTGCCCGTAGGCTATCAGAAGGAAATCAGGCAAAACCTGTTTAGCCGGTAAAATAAGATGTTCATTGACAGCGTAAAGATATACCTGAAAGCGGGCTGCGGCGGCAAGGGCTGCCAGAGTTTCTACCACAATAAATATAGCCGATACGGCATACCCAACGGCGGAGACGGCGGGGCAGGAGCGGATATCATCATCACTGCCGATAAGCGCCTGCATACCTTGTTGGATTTCAAATACCGGCCTGAATTTAACGCTTGTCCCGGCGCTCACGGCTCGGGAAATAAAAAAACAGGCAAGGGCGCTGCGGCGCTGGTAATCAGGGTTCCCTGCGGGACGCTGGTCAAAGACGCGGTGACCCAGTGTGTCTTGCGCGACCTGGATGTTGACGGTAAGAGCGTTATTATGGCAAAGGGCGGCCGCGGCGGATGGGGCAACCACTGCAGGCGGCAGGCGACCGAGGGGGAGGCAGGCGAAGAAAAAACACTGATTTTGGACTTGAAGCTTATCGCCGATGTCGGCCTGGTAGGTTTTCCCAACAGCGGCAAATCCACGTTAATCTCTGCCATATCCAGCGCCCATCCAAAGGTAGCAGCATACCCGTTTACCACCAAAGAGCCGGCATTGGGAGTCGTCGAGGCCGATGGTTTTTCCTTTACTGTTGCCGATATCCCCGGCTTGATAGAAGATTCCCATCAGGGCAGAGGGCTGGGGGATAAGTTTTTACGCCATATCGAGAGGACAAAGATTCTCGTGCATATCATCGATATGGCAGGGGTAGACGCCAGGTCGCCGGTTGACGATTTTAAGGCGATAAACCGGGAATTGGGCCTATACAGCAGCGAGATTGCCGCCAAAAAACAGATTCTCGCGGCAAACAAGATGGATTTAGCACCCGCCGCGGAGAACTTTAGGCGGTTTAAGGCTAAAGTAAAAAAGAAAATATATCCGATTTCGGCCTTGGAAAAGCAAGGCCTGGAGGGTTTAATTGAAGCAATCAGAAGGCAATTACAGAAGAATAGTAATTAAAGTCGGCGGCAGCCTTTTTGTGAATTCAGCGGCAATTGAAAATATTATCAGCCAGATTGCCGGTTTAGTCAGGGATAAGATAGAAACGATAGTGGTTTCCTCGGGCGCAATTGCCTGCGGGATGGCGGTCTTAAAGCTGGAAAAGCGGCCGAAAAATGTTTCTACTCTCCAGGCAGTGGCGGCTTTGGGTCAGAATGAGTTGATGAATATTTACCGCCGGGGCTTGGGCAGGCATAATCTTAACTGCGGCCAGGTCCTGCTTACCTGGGAAGATTTCGACAGCCGGGAAAGATACCTTAACGCCAGAAACACAATCCTGCGGCTGATCGGGTTCGGGGTGGTGCCGGTGATCAATGAAAACGACACGGTTTCCATAGATGAGATAAAGTTCGGCGATAACGATAAATTATCGGCAATGGTATCACATCTGGCAGAGGCCGATTTATTGATTATTCTCACCGACGTAGACGGACTATTGAGCAAAGACAGGAAAGAGGTTATCAGGGTAGTAGGTGAGATAACGCCGCGGATTCAAAGCTTAGCCTGTCCAACCGACAAACAGCGCTGCGTAGGAGGAATGAATTCTAAATTAGAGGCTGCCAGGATGGTCATGGATTCCGGCCTGCCCTGTGTGATTGCCAACGGCTTGAAGAAGGACGTCATCTTTTCTGTCTTAAAATCGCCGCAGGAATCAGGCACGTTATTCTTGCCTAAGAAAAACCGCCTGGTGGCAAAGAAGCGCTGGATTGCTTTTGGGACCAAGGCGGTGGGTAAGATTCTCGTGGATAAAGGGGCAAGGCAGGCATTAGTGGAAAATAACAAGAGCCTCCTCTGCCCGGGCATAAAGCAGGTAGAAGGTGATTTCGCCGCGGGAGACACCGTCCTGGTAGTCGATGAAGATAATGTTGAGTTCGCGCGCGGGAAGGTGGAATACAATGCCGGAGAGTTAATAAAGATTATGGGGCAGAGGTTAAAGAAAGAAGTAATCCACAGGGACAATCTGGTAATCATATGCAGAAGCCGATAGACCGACAGATGTTAAACTTAGCTAAAAATGCCAAGGCCTCCTGTGTGGAGATGGCGGGCATAAGCACAAGCCTGAAAAATCAGGCGTTGATTTCCTTCTCCGGCGCTTTAATCCGGGAAAAAGATTTTATCATCAGGGAAAACCGCAAAGACCTCAAAGCCGGCGGCAGGCTGCGTTTGCCCGCCGCTTCAATTGATAGGCTGGTACTTAACGAAGAGCGGCTGAAGAAAATGAGCCGGTCGTTAAGGTCGCTGGCCGGTTTGAATGACCCGGTAGGAGAAGTAATAAAGCAATGGCGCGTTGCCTCCGGGCTTTTGATTAAGAAGGTGCGGGTACCCATCGGCGTTATAGCGATAATATATGAATCCCGCCCGGATGTAACCTCCGACTGCATCGGCCTCTGCCTTAAATCGGGCAACTGCCTGATCTTGCGGGGAGGCAGCGAGGCGATAAATTCCAACCGGGCGATATTCAGAGTCCTCTCGGCTGCCGCGCATAAACTATCTATTCCTAAGGGGGCGATAAACTTCGTTCCAGTGACGGATAGAGCTGCCGTAAAGGCGCTGTTAAGGTTAAACGGCTATATCGATTTAGTCATCCCGCGCGGCGGGGAGGGATTGATCAGGCAGGTAGCGGCGATTTCCCGGATTCCCGTAATTAAGCACTATAAGGGTATCTGCCACGTTTACGTTGACGCCGCCGCCGACTTAAATATGGCGCGAGAAATTTGTTTTAATGCCAAGGTCCAGCGCCCGGGGGTCTGTAACGCCATGGAGTCTTTGCTTGTGCATAGAGGTGTGGCTTCAGAATTCCTGCCGGAGATGATTAAAATGTTTAATCAGGCGGGTGTGGAAATCCGCGGCTGCGGCTTAACCAGGAAGATTGTCAAGACAAAGGTAATAAAGGCCAGAGAGGAAGATTACCGCAGCGAATACTTGAGTCTCAAGCTGTCGGTTAAGGTGATAGAAGACATCGCTGCGGCCGTTAGGCACATAAATTTTTACGGTTCAGGGCATTCCGACGCCATAATTACCGATGACCACAAGGCGGCAGAATATTTCTTGAATAAAGTCGATTCTGCCTGTGTTTATCACAATGCCTCTACGCGGTTTACCGACGGATACGAGTTCGGCCTGGGCGCGGAGATGGGGATAAGCACGGATAAGATTCACGCCCGCGGCCCGATGGCGCTGGAAGAATTGACCACTTATAAGTATAAAGTGTTTGGCAGCGGCCAGGTGAGGACGTAAAGGAAAGTTAAGCCATGAGAACAGGCATACTGGGAGGCAGCTTTAACCCTATACATATCGGCCATCTGATACTCGCCGAAGAGGTAAGAGAAAAACTTAAGTTAGAGAGGGTTATTTTCGTCCCCGCAAACCTTGCCCCGCATAAGGACAACCGTGACTTAGCAGCCGCCGCAGACAGGTACCGGATGATCGAGATGGCGGTTAAAACCAATAAATATTTTTCAGTTTCGGATATCGAGATAAAGAGAAACGGCAATTCTTATACCATAGATACGATAAAAGAATTCAAAGAAAAATATCCCGATGATGCCCTGTATTTCATCACCGGCTCTGACCTGCTTAAATATCTGGAGGACTGGAAGGATTTAAAGGAAATCGTCAGGATGGTCTGTTTTATCGTGGCTACCCGGCCGGGTTACCCTCTTGATAAGATTCCCGCTCGTCTTAATAATAACCATCAGACAGGTCTACCTGCCGGAGGAGCCCGCCTGCCGGACGGGCAAGCAGGTATTTCTACCTTAGAGATTAGGGCAGTGGATGTTTCCGCTTTCGAGATCAGAAAGGCGATAAAAGAGGATAAGTCGTTCCGTTATCTGGTTCCCGAAGCAGTATTTGACTATATAAATAAGAAGGGGCTTTACCGATGAGTATAAAGATAGCTCCCTCAATATTGGCTGCTGACTTCGCCAATTTAGAAAAGGAAATCAGAAAAGTAGAGCAGGCCGGGGCAGACCTTATCCACATAGACGTGATGGACGGCAATTTTGTCCCCAATATTACTATCGGCGCCTGTGTGGTAAAGGATATCAGAAAAATTACCAAACTGCCGTTAGAGGCGCACCTGATGATAAAACACCCTGAATGTTTTATAGACGATTTTGTGCAGGCCGGGGCAGATATGGTAAGCGTCCACATAGAGACGATAAGCGCTGCCCAAATAAAGCGCCAGGCAGCGAAGCTTAGGCCTAAAGGCATAAAATTAGGGGTGGCCTTAAACCCTGCTACGGCATTGTCGAAAATCAAAGGGGTTTTAGGTTGCGTGGATTTTGTTTTAATTATGGCGGTAAACCCGGGTTTCAGCGGGCAGAAGTTCATGCCGCAGGTCCTGCCTAAGATAAAAAAGCTGCGCTCTATGTTTAACGCGGAGATCGCGGTTGACGGCGGAATAAATGATCTGGTGGCCGGAGACCTGATTAGGGCGGGTGCCGATATATTAGCCGTGGCGTCCTTTATCTTTGGCTGCAGTGATTATAAGCAGGCGATAGAAAGGTTGAGAAATGCATAACGAGAAGACTATAAGGTTCGGGACCGACGGCTGGAGGGGTGTGATCGCGGAAGATTTTACCTTTGTTAATGTTAAACGCGTTGCCCAGGCGGTCGCCGATTATTACCGGCATACAGGCAGTTTTACGGATAAGGGAAAAAAGATTGTCGTTGGCTTTGATACGCGTTTTATGTCTGATAAATTCGCCCTGGCAGTCGCTGAGGTGTTGGTTAATAACGGCATAGACGCAGTCATCTCTGACCGGCCTGTTCCTACTCCCGCCTTAAGTTTATACACCAGAAATAAGAATTTTGCCGCGGGAATTATGATTACCGCCAGTCATAATCCCAGCGAATACAACGGGCTGAAGATAAAGACCTCCCTGGGGGGGGCAGCATCCTTATCGGTGACCAAAGAGGTGGAAAAGAGAATAAAGCCGCGGCCCGGCGGCATACGGTCTCGCCGGCCAGGTTCATTAATCCGCAAGGATTTAATCCGTGACTATATAAAGTTTTTAAGGTCTTATATTGATTTAAAGAGGCTCAAGCGGGCGAATTTCCGCGTGCTCGTGGACGCGATGCACGGCAGCGGTGACAGCTTTATTGCCCAAGTATTGGAGGGGACCGGCATAAAGGTAGATTTTATCCGCAATGAAATTAATCCTACTTTCGGCGGATTAAGGCCGGAGCCCGTATTGGACAATCTGGGGCCGTCGATAGAGAAAATGAAAACAGGCCGGTATGATTTAGGCCTGGTGCTGGACGGAGACGCGGACCGGATCGCCGCTTTCGCCTCGGGGGGCGTATTCATTCATCCTCAGAAGATCTTGGGGCTCTTGATCCTGCATTTATTTCAGGACAAAGGGCTTAAGGGCGGGGTAGTCAAGACCATTGCCGGCACGACCTTAATCGATAATATCGCCGCCAAATTGAATCTTCGGCTGTTTGAGACGCCGGTGGGTTTTAAATACATTTCCGACCTGATGGTAAACGAAGATATTCTGGTCGGCGGCGAAGAAGCCGGAGGCATGGGGTTTAAGCACTATATACCCGAAAGGGACGGTTCACTCGCCGGCCTTTTGTTGTTGGAGATGATGGCCTATCGCAAAAAACCGATGCTGAAGATACTGAACGAGATGGAGAAGAAATTCGGCAGGTATTATTATTTACGCCGCGACCATAGGCTAAAACAAGCCGTCCCCCAGGAAGAGATATCGGGGTTCAGTAAAATAGGCAAGATTCTCGGTAAGGAAGTCATTCGGGTTAAGGATTTTGACGGGATTAAATTGATTCGCAGCGACACTAGCTGGCTGATGCTGCGCGCTTCCGGAACAGAGCCGCTTGTCCGGGTATACGCGGAGTCAAAGAGTTTATCCCATTCCGCAGAGCTGATTGAATTTGGGGGAAAGCTGGTTCGTAGATATGCTTTATAGCATATTCCGGTTTATTTTTTTCGTTATGTTGCAGCTTTTTTGCGGTATTGAGATTAAAGGCAAGGAGCGCATACCCAGCCAGGGTGGGTTTATCCTGGCCAGTAACCATGTCAGCTATCTCGATCCGATCGTCCTGGGGATTGCCTGTCCGCGCAAGATGAATTATATGGCAAAGGATACCCTGTTCCGTAATCCCTTATTAGCCTGGTGGCTGGGCGCTGTCGGTGTGTTTCCAGTGAGGCGCGATTCCGCCGATTACTCTGCCCTTAAGCAGGCCCTATCCAGGCTGAGTAAAGGCAAGGGGCTGCTTATTTTTCCGGAAGGCACCCGCCAGGTAAAGGGTACTTTGGGTGCGGCACAGCCCGGGGTAGGCTTCCTGGCCGCAAGAACAAATTTACCGGTAATCCCGTCGCTAATAAAAGGAACGGATGCGGTATTGCCCAAGGGTTCCCGGTTTATCCGGCCGAAGAAAATCAGCGTTTGTTTCGGCCAAGAAATCGTCATTGAAAGGAGAGAGTCCCCTGATTATCAAGAGATTGCTGACAAGATTATGCTCAGCATCGGGCATCTTGCATGCAGATAATAAGTATTGGAAAGAGAGGATTTTGTTCATGGCTTAGCCGGCGAACAGGCGCAGTCCAAAAATTATTTTTCCAACACCGAGAGCAATTCTGTTTTTTCCCCCCCGGAATTAATCCTTTTAGCCTCGTCGTAGCAGAGTTCAATTTTAAAAATCTAAAAAAAATTAACATCGTAAAGGAGGAAGATTGTAATGACGGAAGAAAAAATGTCGTTAGAAGAGCTGTATAAGCAAAGTATAAAAATAATCAAGGATGGCCAGGTGATTAAAGGAAAGATTACGGCGGTCACCCAGAAGGAGGTGTTCATCGATGTGGGCTTTAAATCCGAAGGGATACTGCCGGTAGAGGAATTCGCTAAAAACGAGTTGGAGGTGGGCAAAGAGCTGGATTTCCTCGTAGAGTCCATTGAAGACGATAGCGGTATGATAGTGCTTTCCCGCGAGAAGGCGATGCGCATGCAGGGCTGGGATAGGCTGGTGAAGAATTTCCAGGACGGCGTCCTTGTCGAGGGTAGGCCGGTAAAAAAAGTGAAAGGCGGATTTTTAGTAGACGCCGGAGGGGGGGATGGTTTTCTTCCCGCTTCGCTTTCCGGTTTCAAAAATGTGCCGGATAAGGAGATCATCAATAGTACTTTCAAATTCAAGATCGTCAAGGTCAATAACATCCGGCGCAGTTTCATCCTTTCCCGCCGGGAGGCGATACAGAAAGAGAGAGAGCAGGTTAAAGAGCGCATCTGGCAGAACTTAAAGCCCGGCGACATCTGCACGGGAATGGTTAAGGCAATAACTGACTTCGGCGCCTTTATTGATTTGGGGGGTGTGGACGGCCTGCTGCACATTACGGATATGTCCTGGTCGAAGATCAGCCACCCTTCAGAGGTAGTAGCGCAAGGAGATAAGATTGAGGTAGCTATCCTTAATCTCGATAAACAGGCGGGTAAGGTTTCTTTGGGGCTAAAGCAGAGATTGCCTGACCCTTGGCAGGACATCGAGACAAAATATCCGGTAGGTTCCAAGATAAAGGGGAAGGTGGTGAATATCCTTAATTACGGGGTATTCGTGGAGCTGGAAAAAGGGATAGAGGGTTTGATTCATATCTCGGAACTCTCCTGGGCCAAGAGAATCACTAATCCCCAGGAGATATTCGCAATCGGGGACATGGTGGAAGTCCAGGTCTTGAGTATTGACAAAGATTCGCGGAGGATATCCTTAAGCATAAAACAGCTGGAATTGAATCCCTGGCTGGAGGCGGATACCAAATATCCCGCAGGGACAAAGGTTTCCGGCAGGGTTCGCGGATTCACCGATTACGGCGCATTCGTGGAACTGGATGCCAACGTAGAAGGCATGATTCACGTCTCGGACATATCCTGGACGAAAAGGATAAATCACCCCCAGGACGTGCTGAAGAAGGGGCAGAAGGTGGATGTGGTCGTGCTCTCCGTGGACAGCCAGAACCGGCGTATCTCTTTAGGCCTTAAACAACTGGAGCCGAATCCCTGGCCGGAGATCGCCCAGAAGTATCCCATAGACACGCAGCTGGAAGCGGAAGTAGTCAGCATTACCGATTTCGGCGTATTCGTAAAGATAGATGAAAATCTGGAAGGCCTGGTGTTTGCAAACGAGATAGACAAGGATACGGTGGCAGGCCTTAAACCGGCAGACAAGCTTAAGGTTAAGGTAATAAAGGTTGACGTGGAGCAGGCAAAAATCGGCCTTTCCACCAGACTTTAGGGGATGGTTATTAAGCCAATCGGGGACGCCCTACCTGCCCGAAGGGAGGCAGGCAGGGTTCTGGAGTTAATCTAAAACTGTCCCCCGGGAGATAAGAATGAACAGTCCGGACATAACTAAACAGCTGGAAATCATCAAAAGAGCTGCCGCGGAAATAATCTCCGAGGAAGAATTGATTAAAAGGCTGCAACAGGCGGCAAACGAAAAACGGCCGCTCAGGGTAAAGGCGGGTTTTGACCCTACTGCCCCCGATATCCATTTGGGCCATACGGTCCTGCTGAAGAAATTGCGCCAATTACAAGACCTGGGACACCAGGTCTATTTTCTTATCGGAGATTTTACCGGGACAATCGGCGACCCCAGTGGCCAGGATAAGATGCGTAAACGCTTAAGCGAGGAAGAGGTAAATCAAAACGCGCTGACTTATAAGAAGCAGGTTTTCAAAATCCTTGACCCTGAAAAAACCGAGGTCGTGTTTAACGGCAGTTGGTTTAAAAAGATGTCTGCTGTGGAAATCCTCAACTTGGCCAGCCACGCTACGGTGGCCCAGATTTTAGCGCGCCAGGATTTCAATCAGCGCTATGCCCAGGGAAAAGACATCTCGCTTTTGGAACTCTTGTATCCTTTGCTGCAGGCATTCGATTCCGTGCAGCTTCAAGCCGATATCGAATTAGGCGGTATCGACCAGAAATTCAACCTTCTGTTAGGCAGGGAACTTCAGAAAGATTTCGGCCAACCGCCTCAGATAATTATAATGCTTCCGCTTCTTGAGGGCACCGATGGCGTGCAAAAGATGAGTAAGTCCTACGGAAACTATATCGGTATAGACGAGCCTGCCGCAGAGATGTTCGGCAAGCTGATGTCCGTTTCCGATGAATTGATGTACAGATATTATGAGTTGCTTACGCAAGATGACCTGGATGAGGTCAAGAAAATGCACCCTAAACAGGCAAAGCTGAAGCTGGCGCAGATTATCACCGGCCAGTATCACGGCGAAGATTCGGCCCGGGCGGAAAAGGATAATTTTGAAAAGGTTTTTAGCCAAAAGGAATTGCCTGTCCAGGCACCGGTTTACAAGATAAAGGGAACGCCCAGTTTAATCGACATCCTTTTAGACAGCGGCCTGGTGGACTCCCGCAACGAAGCGCGCAGGCTGATACAGCAAGGTGGAGTATCCCTGGAAGGGGAGAGGCTGGATAAAGAGGATATGCAGATTGAAAGGGAAGGCACCTTAAGGGTCGGCAAAAAACGTTTCTTAAAACTGCAAATCGGCAATGATTAGACAGATAAGGAGCATAGATTCCTTCGCCAGGAATATAATCATTGTTTTTCTGGGAAGTTCCTTAATAAATTTTTGCAACCTGCTGTATCAACTCCTCATTGCCCATTCCTTCAACCCGGGCGATTTCGCGGCTTTTACTTCTTTACTTTCCGTATTTATGGTAATCACCGCTCCTTTAGGGACGCTGCAGACGGCGGTGGCCAAATATACCGCTGAATTTAACGCGCATAACCAGACTAAAAAAATAAAAGTTTTCTTATCCGGCTTTTTAAAAAAGGCGGCTGTCCTGGCGTTACTGTCTCTGGTCATTTTTTATTTTTTCACATTTTATATTATGGATAAGCTGAAAATCCATTCTGCCGCCTCCGGGTATATTTTAGCGATGCTGGTCGCCTCCTCCTGCGTAACTCCGGTGTTGTTAGGAGGAATGCAGGGGCTGGAATTATTCCGCTGGCTTACCTGCGTATCGATTGTATCCGGCGCGACGAAACTGCTTTTGGCGTTTTTGTTTATTCTTATGGGTTTGAGGATTTCCGGCGCTTTAGGCGCATTTCTTGCCGCCAATATAATGCTCATTATCGTTTGTTACTTTCCTTTAAAAAATTTTCTTACCCTGGACAATGAAGGAGAAGATATAAACTTCAGGGAGGTATTGCTTTATTTGCTGCCGGTAGCGATAAGCATATTTTGTTTCATGGCACTTATAAGTTTGGATATGGTGCTGGTGAAATATTTTTTTAACTTGGAGGATTCCGGTGTTTATTCGCTGGCTCAGATGCTGGGGAAAATTTTCTTATTTCTGCCCGCGGCGATAAGTGTGGTGATGTTCCCCAAGACCAGCGGATTAAGCGCGAAAAATCTGGATACCGTCTCTACCCTGAAGAGGTCGCTTGTTTACGCCGGCGTTTTATGCGTCCTGGCCTGCCTGGGCTATAATCTTTTTCCTTCCCTTACCTTAAAAATACTCACCGGCAAGGCGTTGCCCGAATCAATTCTTTTAGGCAGGTTATTCAGCATATCGATGAGTTTTTTCGCCCTTAACTTCATCCTGATTAATTATTTTCTTTCTGTTAAAGACCTGCGTTTTATCAAATATCTGGTTTCCTCGACTTTTTTACAGGTTCTGGCGATTGCCCTGTTTCATGGAAGCCTGATACAGGTGCAATTGATACTCTGTATAAACGCGGCCTTGCTTTTCCTTATCCATTTGTTTCTCTCCTCTAAGCGGGCGGGGCTTTCTGGCAAAGGAATTATCCTTGAAGATAGTTTTAAGCTTTAATTCAAGATGAAAAACCTGAAAGAAAAAGTCTCGATAATCATGCCGGCTTATAACGAAGCGGAGCGCATTGTCTCCAGCATAGACGAGACGGTTAAGACCTTCCGGGAGTTCGGCTGCTCATGGGAACTAATCATAGTTGACGACGGCTCATCCGACGGAACATACGAAAAAGCCAATGCCCTGGTGTATAAATATCCCGGCCATCTTTTAGTCAAGAAGAATTCCGGCCATCTGGGAAAAGGCAGGGCAATAAAGAAGGCCTTACGTTATACCAGCGGCCAGTACGTCCTTTTCCTGGACGCCGATATGGATTTGCACCCCGCCCAGATCCAGACCCTTTTTGACATCATGCAGCTGGATGATGCGGATGTGGTTATCGGCTCTAAGCTGCACCCCAATTCCAAGGTAAATTATCCTTTATCCCGCAAAATAATCACCTACGGCTATTATTTTTTGGTAAATTTGTTGTTCCGCCTGCCTTGTCACGATACGCAGACGGGCATCAAGTTATTTAAGGTCGAGGTCTTAAAAAAGACCTTCCGCAGGGTGCTGGTAAAGAAATTTGCCTTTGATTTGGAAGTCCTGGTCAACGCGCACCATTTGGGTTTTAAGATAGCTGAGGCGCCGGTTATCCTTAACCATCAGCGCCGCTATAGCCGGATCGGTTTGCATTCGATAATCACCACAACCTGGGATACATTGGCTGTGTTCTATCGGATGTATATATTAAAATATTATGACCGTATCGATTATTATCGCCGTAAAAACTTGGGCCAGGAATTTAGAAGAATGCGTAGATAGCTGTCTTAAGCTTGATTATCCGGATTTTGAAATTATTATTTTACCGGATGAGCAGCTTGATCACTGGCCGCGGGACAATAGGATAAGTGTGGTCCCTACGGGAGCAGTCAGCCCGGGCCAAAAGAGGGATATGGCAATAGGTTACGCGCGGGGAGACATCCTTGCTTTTATAGACGACGATGCCTATCCGCATAAGGATTGGTTAAAAAACGCGCTTAAGAATTTTGCCGACCCGGATATTGCGGCAGTAGGCGGGCCGGCGATAACCGCCGAGTCAGACAATTTCTGGCAGCGGGCAAGCGGTCAGGTTTACTCTTCGCCGCTGGTCAGCGGAGGGCATAGCCGCCGTTACGTTCCTAAGAAAAAGTCGCGGGTAGATGATTACCCCAGTTGTAATCTTTTGGTCAGGAAGGCGATAATGCGGGAAATAGGCGGTTTTAACACCAGTTTTTGGCCGGGCGAAGACACTAAGCTCTGTCTGGATATAACTAAAACGCTGGGTAAGAAAATCGTTTATGACCCCGAGGTTATAGCCTGGCATCATCGCCGGCCTTTATTTATGCCGCATCTTAAGCAGATAATTAATTATGCCTTACATAGAGGGTATTTTGTTAAAAGATACCCCCAAACCTCGCTAAAGATTTTTTATTTTTTGCCGAGTATTTTTGTAATCGGAATTTTATCGATGGGTATTATTTCTTTATTTTCGCCTACTATTAGAAGCGCGTATCTTGCAGGGGTATACCTGTATTTATTTTTTGTTCTTGTCTCTAGTATTTCTAAGGACCTACGGTTAATGCTCCTAGTATTTATCGGTATAATATTTACTCACCTTGCCTACGGGATCTATTTTTTAAAAGGACTCTTCGCCAATAAATTAAGAGAAGAACAGAATGGATACTAATCAAAAGATATCACAATCACTAAAGGTTTATTGGCAAAGTGCAATGGAACGGCGGGAACAGTTAAGCAATAAAATGAAAGGCGGGACTAACCCCGCAAAATTAATTATCATTAGAAAGAAAATTTCCCAGAGCAAAATCGGCAAGCATTTTAAACACCAGCACCCTATCTCACTAAAACAAAAAACGCATTTACAGAAGCTGGCGGATTTAAGAAAAGGAAAAAGATTATCTTTAGAAACCCGTATAAAAATATCTAAATCTCGTAAAGGGAAATGCCGAGGCAAAGATAATCCTTTCTATGGTAGACATCACACAGTAGGATCTATAAGAAAAATAAAAGAAAAGCATAGCCTAAGTTGGAGTGCGAGGTTGCAAGATATAATTAGTAAGGCAGAAGGACTCGGCTTTAAGATTAAAGCATATCTTAATCATGATTTTAAAGAGACTGGATTACGAAAATACGCTGTTTTAGATCCTTTAGGATATATAATCGGCACTATTCCCACTGATGCTTATTTTGATAAGCCGCCCAAAAAAGACCATTATATTTATAGTATTAGTGCCAAAGATAAGGATTTTATAGCCGGCGTGGCTGCTTGTTTCAAAAATAAATACGATATACATCTTAATTTGGGACGCCAGAGAACCCTTTTTCGTATCCAAACGAGAAAAAAGCAGATTGAGGAGCTTCTTAACTTTGTAAAAAAAGAGAATGGAAGCCAGTGGATTTTTAATGAGAGAGTTTTTGGTTCAAGTCATAATTTTTACAGATCTGTCTTAATAGCTGTTTGTGATGCCGAAGGGTGTGTTACTAATGCGGTATCCGAAAACAGTATTATTTCTCGCCATATAACAGTTACCAATAGTTCCGTAACGCTGCTTAGGCAGATAAAAGTACTTTTGGAATTGTTTGGAATAAGTTCTTATATTTACCGGCATAGGGGTCCACGATTAACCCAAATACGAGGAGAGAGTTGTGATTTCAAGAAAGAAGTATTTACCCTCATTATTACCGGGCGTCAAAACCTCTTAAATTTTAAAGAATCAATTGGGTTTTTGATAAAAAGGAAACAGAAAAAACTAGAAAGTATTTTGAATAGTTATAAAAAGTTTGACCGTCCTTATAGTCAGAATGAATACAGTCTTATTATGCAACTATCAAAATATTTTTCTAATTCATGCGATATCTCTAGGTTAACAGGTATACCTCCACATACCGTAAGAAATTGGATTTTGTATCACAGGCTGCCAAGGTCGATAAAAATGACAGGGGCATTATGAAAGTCATTATTACATATCCCCCATTTTCAGATATTAAGGGTTTTCCTTTGCTTTCGCAAAATCGTCAATATCAGGTTTTTTCTGAAAAAACTGTAATTTATCCCATTGTTCCGGCACAGGCAGCTACATTATTGAAACAAGCCGGCCATGAAGTAATCTGGCTAGATTGTATTGCTGAGGGTATCTCCTACGATAAATTTATAGAAGTTGTCACGCAGGAAAAACCCGACCTTGTCGCCTTTGAGACAAAAACACCCGTGGTCAAGCAGCACTGGAAGATAATCAAGGATATAAAGAGTTTGTCCACCGTCCACCGTCCACCGTCCACCGTTCTATTCGGAGACCATGTCACTGCCTTGCCCGTTGAGTCCTTTGAAAATTCTCCGGTGGATTTTATTTTGACCGGCGGAGACTACGATTTTTTACTTTTAAGTTTATGTAACGCTATTGATAAGTCCACCGTCCACCGTCCACTGTCCACCGTCAAAGAATTAGAATCCGGTATTTATTATCGGGAGGACGGCCAAATAAAGAACAGCGGCCAGTTTCAGCTTGACCATGATCTTGATTCACTGCCGTTTATTGACCGCGACCTTACCCGTTGGGAACTCTATGCCTATAAGAACGGCAATTACAAATCTACCCCCGGCACATACATCATCAGCGGCCGTGACTGCTGGTGGGGCAGATGTACCTTCTGTTCGTGGCCTTCACTTTTTCCTAAGTTTCGGGCAAGAAGCGTTGAGAATGTCTTAGATGAAATAGCTATCCTCATTGATAGATATAATGTTCGCGAAATAATGGACGATACCGGCACCTTTCCGGTGGGGGAGTGGTTAAAAGATTTTTGCACGGGAATGGTCGATAGGGGCTTTCAGAAAAAGGTCTATTTAGACTGCAATATGCGCTTTGGCGCGCTTTCTTACGACGATTTTATGCTAATGAAAAAAGCAAATTTCCGCCTGCTTCTTTTTGGCCTGGAATCGGCAAACCAAAAAACCCTGGACCGGTTAGACAAAAAGCTGAAAGTGGAAAGGGTGATCGAAGATTGCAAGTCCGCGACCCGGGCAGGCTTATTTCCCCACATCACCATAATGTTCGGTTATCCCTGGGAAGGATACGATGATGCCTTAGAGACCCTTAAATTAGGCAAGTGGCTTCTTAATAAAGGTTATGTATACACCATGCAGGCAACCGTAGTTGTCCCTTATCCGGGAACACGCCTGTTTAGCGAAGGTAAAGAAAAAGGCTGGCTTAAGACATCGGCCTGGGAGGATTACGATATGAAGCAGCCGGTAATGCGCGCTCCCATCCCGGACGATAAAATTATGGAATTAGTCCAGGGGATGTATAGGATTGCCTTTCAGCCGGAATTTATCATCAGGAAGCTTTTTACGGTAAGGGATATCGATGATTTGAGATATTTTTCGCGCGCGGCAAAAAAGGTATGCGGGCATATCTTTGACTTCCGGGCGAAAAAAGAAAGCCGCGTTAAAATATCGCAAACAGCGGCAATTAAAAAAGGGAAAGATATATAGCGGAGGGGTCGCATGAAGGGAATAATTCTCGCGGGCGGCAAGGCAACCAGGCTTTATCCGGTTACCCAGGCAGTATGCAAACAGTTGCTTCCGGTGTACGATAAGCCGATGATTTATTACCCCTTATCGGTATTGATGCTTGGCGACATTAGAGACGTACTTATCATTTCTTCTCCCAAAGATTTATTGAAGTTTAAAGATTTGCTGGGAGACGGCAAAGGGCTCGGCATAAATCTTTCTTATGCCGTCCAGCCGCAGCCGCGGGGCATAGCGGAAAGCTTTATCATCGCGGAGAAATTTATCGGCAAAGACAGCGTATGTTTAATTTTAGGGGATAATATATTTTACGGGCATGACTTGGTCGACCTTTTACAAGGTATTACCGGTTTGAAAGACGGCGGTTTGGTTTTCGGTTATTACGTGAAGGAGCCGCAACGTTACGGAGTCATCGAATTCGACGACAATAATAAAGTAATTTCCATTCAGGAGAAATCTAAAACGCCAAAAAGTAACTGGGTAGTGACCGGAATATATTTTTATGATAACCGGGTGATACGCATGGCCAAGGTTCTTAAGCCTTCTAAGCGCGGGGAACTGGAAATTACCGACATCAACAATCAGTACTTAAAGCAGGGGAAATTAAAAGTTATGTTGCTGGACCGCGGCTATGCCTGGCTCGATACCGGCACATACGAGTCATTAATAGACGCCTCTTTATTTATCAAGACTATTGAAGACAGGCAGGGATTGAAAATAGGCTGCATTGAAGAAGTAGCTTACCGCAAGGGATATATCAATAAAAAACAATTGGAAAAATTAGCCAGGAAGATAGGCACCGCTTACGGCGAATACCTGTTGAGGGTGGCGGATGGAAAATAAAATTCTCGTCTTCGGGAAGGGCTTTATCGGTTTTTTGATTCAAGAGCAGTTTAATTGCGCGGTATCTCAGAGGCGTATTGTCAGACTGAAAGACGCTGAGCTCGAGATAAAAAAATACAAGCCGCGGATTATTATTAACTGTATCGGTCACTCCGGAAAGAAAAATATAGACGAATGCGAGCTGGATAAAGACAAGACCCTTTCGGCTAATACATTCGTTCCTTTGATGCTTGCGGAGGCTGCGATAAGAAACAAGATTAAACTGATCCATATCAGCAGCGGGTGTATTTATCATTTCGATTGTACCAGCCAAAAGCCGATCGAGGAGTATCTTGTTCCGGATTACTTTGATTTATTTTATAGCAGGACCAAGATTTATGCTGAGAGGGCCTTAGAGGCTTTATCGCATCGATTTAATATTTTAATTGTAAGGCTTAGGATACCGTTAGACGACCGGCCTCACCCTAAGAATATCTTGACTAAGTTAATAAAATATAAAAAGATTATCGACATCCCTAATTCCGTTACCTATATACCTGATTTTATAAAGGCGTTAAGACACCTGATAAAAATTGATGCCAGGGGAATCTTTAACCTGACCAATCCCGGCGGTCTTAGGTATCCGCAACTTCTAGATGTATACAAAAAATATTCTCCTGATTTTAAATACCGTATCATTAGTTACAAAGAATTAAATTTGGCAAGGACCAACCTCTTGTTATCTAATAAAAAATTAGAACGCACTGGTTTTAAAATGAGAAATATAAGGGAGATTCTGGAAGGATGCGTAAAGAACTACGTAAGATATTAGTTACAGGTGGCGCAGGTTTTATGGGAAGTGAATTTGTCAGGCAGGCAATCGACCGGCACAATAAAGTCATTGTCGTTGATAAATTAACCTATGCGGGAGATTTAGAAAGGTTAAGTGATGCTGCCGGAAAATATAAATTTTATCAGGCAGATATTTCTAATAAGCGGGATATTGAATTTATTTTCAAAAAAGAAAGACCGGTAGTCGTTGTGCATTTTGCTGCCGAGACGCATGTCGACAGAAGTATCAAGGACGCTTCACCTTTTATAGAGACCAATATAAAAGGAACTCAGGTGCTCGCTGATGTATCCTTAACATATGAAATAAAGAGATTCATTCACATTTCTACCGATGAGGTCTACGGAGAGATTGCCAGGGGTGGTTTTCGTGAGGACTCGCCTTTAAGGCCCAATAGCCCATATGCCGCTTCCAAGGCAGCCGCGGATTTACTGATCAGGGCTTATATTAGGACTTACGGTTTTCCAGCAATAATCGCCAGGCCCTGCAATAACTACGGGCCCTGGCAATACCCGGAAAAACTGATTCCCTTGACTATCTCCAGGGTTTTAAAGAATCAGAGGACCCCTGTTTATAAGACTGGTAAAAATATCAGGGAGTGGCTTTATGTATCGGATTGCGCCAGGGCAATCCTTTTGATTCTGGAAAGAGGCAGGCTCGGTGAGGTTTATAACATCGGCAGCGGTCAGGAGAAAAAAAACATTGAAGTTGTAAAACGCATACTTTCTACTTTAAATAAACCGGAAAGTTTGATACGTTTCGTCAAGGATAGGCCCGGCCATGACCTGAGGTATTGTTTAAACTACGAAAAGCTAAAAAGGCAGACAGGCTGGCGGCCGAAGACGGGTTTTAAGCAGGGACTGGAAATAACCGTCGGCTGGTACGCGGATAATCAACGCTGGCTTTATAAAAAGGTTAGGTGAGGAGATGATGATCAGGGAGCTGCTTATCAGCATGCGACCCAAGCAGTGGCTGAAAAACCTTTTTATTTTCGCGGGGATCATTTTCTCGCAGAACTTTTTTAACGTCTATTTTTTGATCAAGGTTACCTGGGCATTTTTCATTTTTTGCCTGCTTTCCGGCTCCATTTATCTTTTAAACGACATAATCGACATAAAAGAAGACAGGTGTCATACCTTAAAGTGCAAAAGGCCGCTGGCCGCCGGCAGACTGAAGGCCTCCCGCGTGTTATTCTACTTTGTGTTATTCAGCCTGTTATCGCTGGTGTTGGCGCTGCGGCTGGATTTTACATTTTTCCTGTTCGTATGCGGTTATTTCCTGCTTCAGCTCGCCTATTCGTTATTCCTGAAACAGGTCATCATCCTGGATATCTTTGTGGTGTCTGCGGGATTTTTGTTAAGGGTGATGGCTGGCGCGGCGGTCATTGACGTCGTGGTTTCGCCGTGGCTGATCATCTGTACCATATTCCTCTCTTTATTTCTGGTATTGGGCAAGAGAAAACACGATATATTGATGGACGAGAAGCATAAACACAACATCAGGATCCTCAGGGAATACAGCCCGCATTTTCTCGACCAGATGATCTCCGTGGTAACGAGTTCCACTTTAATCGCCTACTGTTTATATACCACTTCCCGGGAAACGATATTGAAATTCGGAACACCAAACCTGGTGTTCACCATACCCTTTGTCCTTTACGGCATATTCCGTTACCTTTATCTTATTTACCATAAACAGGAAGGCGGCTATCCCGAATCGATCATTATCACGGATAAACCATTATTGGCGGCGATAGTGTTGTGGGCGATAACCGTGGGGGTGATATTGTATGGGTAATCTTCCGGCGCGCGCAAAGGTGGCGGTGCTCCTCACCCGGCCTGAGACGGTATTGGAGGATTATGCTAGATTGATGCGCCTGGCGGAATACCAGAAGTACCTCCCCAAAGACAGGGATACGGCGCTGAAGATAAACATATCCTGGCATCATTTCTATCCCGCCTGCTCTACCACTCCCTGGCAGCTGGAAGGAGTGATTAAAACACTCCTCGCAGACGGTTACCGCAAAGAGCTTATCCACGCCTGCCATAACCGCACGGTGGTGGTCAGCGCCAAAAAAGGAGAGGTCGCCAACAAGCATAAACCGGTGGTGGAAAAATACGGCTTAAGGAATATCCATCTTTACGAAAATGAAAAATGGATAAAATACGAGCCCAAAGGTAGGATGTTGGTGCTGAAAAAGATATTCCCCGAAGGCATCCATATCCCCAGGCGGATGGTGGGGGAGAACATTATCCACCTTCCTACGATGAAAAACCACGTATTTACCACCTTTACCGGAGCGATGAAGAACGCCTTCGGCGGGCTTTTGCACGAGAAACGGCACTGGACGCATTCTGTGATCCACGAGACCCTGGTAGACCTGCTTGCGATCCAGAAGGAGATACACAGCGGCATCTTCGCGGTTATGGACGGCACGTTCGCCGGGGACGGACCCGGCCCCCGCTGCATGGTTCCGTTTGTGAAAAATTTCATTCTTGCCAGCGCGGACCAGGTGGCGATAGACGCCGTAGCCGCAAAGATGATGGGATACGACCCGATGTCCATAAAGTTCATCCGGCTGGCCGATGAGGCGGGATTGGGGTGCGGCAGATTAAAGGAGATTGAGATTGTCGGCGAAGACATATCGGGAGTGAACTTCAATTTTCACGGCAATGAGAATACCTTTGCCAGCAGGGGGCAAAAAATGATCTATTGGGGGCCGTTGAAGCCGCTGGAGAATTTCCTGCTGCGTTCGTTTATAACGCCCTGGTCTTATATCGCTTCAATCGCTTATCACGATCTCTACTGGTATCCGTTTATCGGAAAAAACAGGATGAGGGAGATGATGAAAACAGGCTGGGGCAGGCTGTTCAGCGCCTATTAGACGATGACCGGCGGTAACCGACCAGATATGGAATTCTACGACGTTTCCGTGATTGTCACCACGCGCGCGGAGGAAAGGCATATCGCGAACTGCCTGGAGTCGCTCAGAGACCAGGCCTATCCCGCGGGAAAGATAGAGATTATCGTAGTGGATAATAATTCCCGCGACCAGACCAAGACTATCGCCTTGCGCTATACGGATAAGGTATACAATCTCGGCCCGGAACGTTCCGCACAGAGGAATTACGGAGGCAAGAGGTCAAGCGGTAAATACCTGCTGTTCCTGGACGCCGATATGTCCTTATCGAGGAATGTGGTCAGGGAATGCGTGGAAAAGTGTGAACAAGGGGGCAATATCGCCCTGTACATCCCGGAGAAGGTACTGGGCAGCGGTTTTTGGATAAGGGTCAGGGATTTCGAAAGAAGCTTCTATAGCGCTACCTGCATTGACTGTGTCAGGTTCGTGCGCAGGGACAAATTTTTGGAAGTTGACGGCTTCGATCAAAGGCTGACCGGTCCGGAAGACTGGGACTTTGATAGGAGGATGCGCGCCAGCGGCAAGGTAGGAATAATTGACGCCCCGCTTTACCATAACGAAGTAACGATGGACCTAAAAGACTATCTCCGGGGCAAGGGATATTATTACGGCAGTTTAACCGCGTACAGGCGGAAATGGGGGGTAAACGACAAGTTAGTAAAGCGCCAGCTGGGTATCGGTTACAGGTATTTCGGAGTTTTTTTGGAAAACGGAAAATGGATAAGGTTCATCGCGCATCCGTTATTGGCGCTGGGGGTTTATTTTTTAAGGATACTCGTAGGAGCCGGATATTTAAAAACGATGATCGTCGGCAAGAACAATGGGAGACTAAGAGGAGAATAAGATGATAAAGCGACAGCGTTGGTGGTTCATTTTGCTGAATATTGCCGTGCTTGTATTGAGCGGCTCTCTGATATTTTTCCGCGCTTGGGTCAGCGAGGACGCCTTCATAAGCTTTAGATACGTGGACAATTTTGTCCAGGGTAGAGGGTTGGTTTTTAACCCCGGCGAGCGGGTAGAGGGTTTTACCCATCCGTTATGGATCTTTGCTTTGTCTTTTTTGAGATTATCCGGGCTGGCCTTAAGACCGGCAACAATGGTCTTGGGCATGTTTTTGTCAATAGCGGCGATGGCGGTCTTTATTTTTGGCGACAGCAGAAGAAAGGCGGCGTTTTTGCCTATAGGCGTATTGTTTCTGATCGCGAATTCGGCGTTCCGTGATTTTGCTACCAGCGGCTTCGAGACATCGCTTACCTATCTGCTGGTAGTGATCATCGCCTTATACGTGAAAAATAATTTATTCGAAAAAAGGTACGTCCTGATAAGCGCCCTGGCTTCGCTGTTGGTTCTGAACCGCCCGGAAACGATATTGATCCTCGCTTATCTGTTCACGCTGAATCTGGCCGCGGGCTGGCATAAACTGCGCCGGGGTGCAATCGGCGCAGCCGGCTTTTTGAAACGCGTGCTTAATTTCAGCCTTCCCGCGCTGATCATCTTAGGCGGCTACCAGGTTTTTCGCATGGGGTATTACGCCGCGGTTTTTCCCAATACCTTTTACGCCAAGAAAGGCGGGTCGCTCTACTTTTCCCAGGGGTTGACTTATATCAACGACTTTTTTGTCTCTTACGGCTTCCAGTGGATAATCATTTTCTTTTTAGCGCTGTTGATCATCGATTATCGCTTAGGTAAAGACAAGACAGCCCTGGTTAACCGCATCCATCTTTTCGCCATCGCCTTTCTGATGATCGGCTATGTCTTATATTCCGGCGGCGACTATATGCACGGCCGTTTCCTGCTGATCAGCCTTTTATTCGTCTGCGTTTCCGGCAACGACCTGCTGGGAAGAGTGTTTTCTTTCCTTAAGCTTAAGTTTCCCTATCAGATCATTATTTGCCTGCCGTTATTTTTCTTTAGCTTATCGCAAAAGCCGCTGCCGATTTTGGCAAAGAGGCAGCTGAACAGGATAAACGACGAGAGGGCGGGGTTCGGTTTCCAGGTGGGGAACGCCTGGCATCTGATCAAGAAATATCTCCTGCACCCGATTACTCCCGAATTCGGTTGGAGTATAAGGGGGGCCTATTACAAAGCCCTGGCGGAGAAATTGAGCATGCCGATCACGGTCGGCGAAGGTAATATCGGGTTCTTTGGTTACAACGCGGGCAGTCAGGTTCGCATCATTGGTTGCAGTCTGACCGATTATTTTCTGTCGCGCCAGCCGATCTTAAAGCGCGGCACCATCGGCCACGAAGGCGAGCAATACTGGCCGTATATCTTTTTCCAGCAGCCGCACTTTATGTATACTCCCTACCGCCACTGGAATAAGACCAGTCAGTTTAAAGACCAGAATAACGAATACAGCTACATCATTAGAGGCGACGATGACGACAGCTTCAAGCCGGTATGTAACGTTGCGGACAAGCGCTTCACGGACAGTTTTTCCCGTCTGATAAATATTGACATCAAGGCGGAAATAGACAAGGGTCAGGCGGAGTTCCTGCGTTCGCTGGATAATGAAGAAGTAAGCAAAAACCGCAACTATTATTGGGATTACTTCGATTTCCTGGAAAGATACTGGCTGCCTTACGCCTCTGCGGCAGACCAGGAGCTTTTCCTGCAAAAGAGAGAGGAGTTTGTGCCGCGACAGATATTGACCCAATATGACGATTTTGACATCAGGATTAAGCCGAAGGTGGAAGCGGTATTGAGTCACATCACCGGCCCTTTAACGGTGAGAAAATTCCTGAGGAACATCAAATTCGCGCTTTCTTCCTTGCTGCAAAGGCCCGATTCGCTGATTAAGATATATCGCGGCAATGAATTCCGGCACAAGGCGGTAGAGGCCGTTAATCTGGTTCACAATAAGGAATATGGGTTTCTCAACGTGAAGATAACCGAAGGCAAGGGCAGCTTGGCCGTCAACGTGAAAGATAAGGAAGGCTTGCGCTACGTCATCAGGTTGTTCTACCGCGCGGCGCAGAAGGGGAATTCGCTTTCGGTAGGATACAACGATGCCGACGGGTCTTACCGGCCAGTATTCGAGCATGACGTCGTAACTAACGGCGAATTCCAGACTCCCGTGGAGGTGTTCATTGACGTTACCGAACCGGTAAAAAAGAGCGGCAGATTTTACGTAAGGATGAACCGGCCGTTCGGGCCTACGGAGTTTGAGGTGGCGATTCTGGAGTTGGAGCTGTTCGGGTTTCCTCAAGGATAAGGGATGAAGGCGCTGGCGATCGTGCACAGAGTATATATCGGGCGGTTGATTAAGCCCGGAGGACTGGACAGGTTTTTTTCTTTCTTAGGCGAAAAAGGCGGTTATGAGATTGTCACCATTGAACATCCTTTAGACCTGCGCGGGGAGACGGTATTAAGACGAATAACCAAAGACGGTATTGTTAAAGACAGGGCAGTTGACATCGGTTTTTCTTTTTTTGGTCCCTTAAGACTGACGGCAGAATTGTTGTTTAATATTTACGAGGTTGTTTTCGGGAAAAAACGCTTTGACGTCGCTTTCTGCGCGGACCCGTTTAATCTGTTCAGCGGCCATATCTTGAAGCGGATGGGGTTTGTGCGGCTTCTTGTGTTTCACTCTGCGGATTATTCGGACCGGCGCTTCGGCAATGCGGTATTGAACCGGATATATCAGTCGCTCTATAGGAAGGCGCTAAAAAACGCGGACGTTGTATTCGCCGTAAGTATCCGCATGTTTCAGCGTTGCCGGGAGCTGCTGGGGAAGGACGCAGATAAAGTAATTTTTTTTCCCAATGCCCCCCGGTTCGCGAAGACGCCCAAAAGGCAGACGCGGAAACAGGCGAATACAGTCATCCTCGCCGGACATCTGATCCGGGACTTAGACTACAGGATAGTCCTCGAAGCGATTGCCGATTTGAAGGCGAGATATCCCCGGATACTGCTAAAGATAGTCGGGGAGGGCGAGGGCGCGGGAATCATCGGCAGCCTGGTTGAAAAAATGGATATCCGGGAGAACGTTATTTTGGCCGGGGCATTGAGCCAGGAGGAGGCATTAAGGGAGATTTCCCAAAGCGACATCGGGTTGACCTGTTACACCGACGGAGTAACCTGGAATTTTTACCGCGATTCCATAAAGATAAGGGATTATGCCGCCTGCGGCCTGCCGGTAGTATCGGACAATACGACCTCTACCGCCTTGGACGCTCATCAGCACGGCTGCTGCCTGCTTTACGAGAATAAGGAAGGCTTGAAGCGCGGTATCAGCACGCTGCTGGATAATAAGGATTTTTACGACAAGACGTCGGAGAACGCGCTTGCCTGGGCGAGAAAGAACGACAGCGAAACGATCTTTGAGCGCAGCCTGGCGCTGATTTTAAACAAGCTGGAAAGTTTGAGGACTTAAGCTTTCGATTATGTGCGGGATATCGGGAATCATTGCCAAGACCAATAGGGACTACCAGCAGGCAGTTAGCCTGATGGCTAAGTCTATTGCCCACCGCGGGCCGGATGCCGAAGGCGCTTATCAAAACGGCAGGGTTTATCTGCGGCATAACCGGTTGAGCATTATTGACCTAAGCCGGGAAGGCAACCAGCCCTTGTATAACGAAGACAAGACCCTGGCGCTGGTTTATAACGGCGAGATATATAATTACCGGGAGCTTCGGGAGGTTCTTGGGGCCAGGGGGCATACTTTCGTTTCGCATACCGATTCGGAAGTGATAATTCATTCCTACGAGGAATACGGGGATGAGTGCGTCAGTAAATTCAGGGGGATGTTCGCGTTCGCGATATATAACCTGAAGACGCGGGAGCTCTTTCTCGCGCGCGACCGCTTAGGCATAAAGCCGTTATATTACCTGAACAACCAGAGATTGTTCGCTTTTTGCTCGGAGGCTAAAGGCTTTCTCGCGCTGGACAGCGATGATTTTTCCGCCGGCTTATCCGAAGAGTCAATAAGGAAATTATTATTATTCCCCTTCATACCCGATAACCGGGCTACGGTATTTAAAGATATTTATAAGCTCGAACCCGGGCATCTATTAAAGTATAGCGGCGGGAACATCCTGATTAAGCCTTACTGGCAGCTCGGCGTTACGCCGGAAGCCTCGCAGGACTTTAGCGATGCCTGCCAGGAAGTGGAAGGACTGCTTATTGAAAGCGTAAGGCTTCGGCTTCACGCCGATGTCCCGGTGGGAATTTTATTGTCGGGGGGGTTGGATTCTTCGCTCATCGCGGCGATGGCTAAACTGATTAACCGGGACGTGCGCACGTTTACCGTAGGCTACGACCACCCCTGGGACGAAAGGCCGTTTGCCGAAGAGGCCGCAGCGCATATCGGCTGCCGGCATACGTCGCTGGAATTGGAACCGCGGGAAATTAACGAGGGCATAGAAAGCGTCATCCCGGTTTTTGACGACTTAAGCACGTTGGACGCCGGGATATTGAGCATCTATTTTATCTGCCAGAAGATTCGCGAGAACACGGACATAAAGGTCGTTTTGGTGGGAGAAGGGGCGGATGAGGTCTTCGGCGGCTACTCCTGGTTTGCCGTTTCGCAGCAGCCGTTTAAGATCATGCCGCAGTCAATTAAGACGCTGATCCATTATTACGCCATATCGCGCAGGTTAAGCCTTTCCGGCTTTAACCTGATGAGGGATATTTACCGTACACTTCAGGCGAAAGATATTTTTAACCGGGTTGCCGAATTTGAAACGAAGTATCAATTGCCCAACAGCTACCTGATGAAGGTGGATAAGGCGACCATGGCACATTCATTGGAGGCGCGCGTTCCCTTTCTCGACCATCATCTGGTGGAGAAGGCGTTTACTTTGCCTTCCCGACATAAGATAGAAGGGGGATGGTCGGATTTAAAGGCGGCAAACGAGAAATACATATTAAGGGTAATCGCCCGCAAATACCTTCCCCGCGCCATAGCCGCCAGGAAGAAGCGGGGTTTCCCCATGCCCATACCGCTGGTACTGAAGAGCAACCTGGAAAAGGTCAGGGGCTATCTATCATCTTCCAACGCTATTATGAATAATTTTGTAGGTAGAAAAAAAATCAAGAACCTGTTTGATTTTAAGACCCGGGCCTACTCGCCGATAGAAAAAGAAAAGGAAAATTTACTCTGGAAGCTGTATTTGATAGAGGCCTGGCACAGGTTCTATATCTCCGGCAGGCAGGGATATGCTAAATTCAATTAGGAAATAAAATGAAGGAAAACAACAAAGGCATGAAAAAAATCGTCTTGAATCTGGGCTGCGGGCAGACCTACATTAAAAACGCGGTTAACGCCGATTTTTATAAGAGCGGGCATTGCGATAAAATTCTCGATTTGAGTAAGCTCCCCTGGCCGTGGGAGGATAATTCCGTTGACGAGATATATATGCTGCATATCCTTGAGCATTTTGACTGCGATATGATATTGAAAATTTTTAAGGAGGCAAACCGCGTCCTTAAGCCCAACGGACTTCTGCACATCCAGTGTCCTCACTTCAGTTCTATGCTTTCTTTGACCTGTATTGACCATAAAAAAGCGTTCAGCATCACCACCTTCGATTTTTTAGGCGATAAGAGTTATCTGCTGGATAAGCCGTTGTTTAAAAAAGAATTCGTGAGGATAAACTACCTGATGATGCTGCACCGTGAGAATAAATTTATTGATTTTGAACCGGAGAAGACGAGTTTCGACGCCGGGCAGCATCCCCTGATGAGGAAGCTGCTCTGGCCGTTCAGGGCGCTGGTGCAGTCCCTGATCGACCTCTCCCCGGCGATCTTCGAGCGCTGCTGGTGTTACTTAGTCGGCGGCGCAGATGAGATAGTCTACCGGGGCAGGAAGATATAGAGCGATGATGACAATGGAGAAAAATACGCGCGACCTGGAATTGACGCGGGATAAGTGGGAAGGGGAGTATAAAAGGCAGCTGGAAAACGGAGAATACCGGGCACTGGAAGAGAGATACCACAGGGACGTGTTTCCCTACGTTTACCGGCAGCTGAGCGCCGCAAAACCGCTGCGGCAGGGCGTATTTCTGGAGATCGGCTGCGGCCAGATGTTCCTCGGCCAGCTGGTCGCGCGTGAGTGTAAATTGGTCATCGGCATTGATCTGTCTTTTAGCGCTTTACAGATCGCCAAGAGGATGCTTGAACGCAAAGGTATCAAGAATTACCTGCTTATCCTCGCGGACGTGCGCAGGATCCCGCTTAAGGACGAATTCGTGGATCTGCTTTACGGCGGAGGGGTGATCGAGCATTTTCCCGATACGGCCGGGGTGATCTGCGAGATGCAGCGGGTGCTTAAGCGGGGAGGTATAGCGTTTAACGCCGTGCCTTACCTGAACCTGGGCACCTTGACCTATAGGCAGATCTGGGGCAATATCCCGGATTTTCCCGTGCTGAAGCAGCTGGCGGAGCTGGTGCACGTGAGGTTGTTAAGGGGCAGACACATGAAATTCGGGTATGAACTTTCCTTTACCGCCGGGCAGATGAAGTCGCTGCACGGTAAAGCGGGTTTTCGCAAGGTCAGCGCCGGCAAATTCGACACCAAGCTGATGTTTGATTTTATTCCCAGCCGGTTTTTAAAGAAGATCTGCACCCATCTGGCGGATAATTACAGTCTGTTCTGGCCAATGATAAAGGTGGTCGCGGAAAAATGACCCAGACGCTCAAGCACATAAAGAGAAAGGGTATTTCCGATACGCTGAATAGCTGGTTAAGGAAAAACTGGCAGACCTTGGCGTTATTGCTGTTTTGCTTGACGCCCTTAAGGTGGTTCAAGGCCAATTATGTCGCCCACGCTCCGGAAGAGAGGGGCTACCTTGATTACAGCTTTCTGTTCGAGAAATTCCTCTACGGCTGGTCGTCGCAAATAAATAACGGCGCTCCGGCAGCGCCCTTTGACCATATCGTGCTCTATCCCGTAGGCATTTTTTATAAACTTGCCGGTCTCCTCGGGCTGCCCGATTTCCTGATCCAGAGGCTGTTCATCGTGTTTATTTTCTCTCTGACCGTCTATTCCATATACAAACTGAGTTCCTACCTGGTGAAAGACCGTACCGTGGGGGTGCTCTGCAGCCTTTTCTATTTGACGTCAATGTATTCCACCTCTACGGTGTTCTATACCGCCAAGATGCTGCAGATGCTGCTTACCCCGGCGTTCTTCTACATCTTCTTAAGATACCTGGAGACAAACGGAAAATTTTACCTGGTGCTGAATTTTATCGTCCTCTGGTCCTTCCAGGCGGTATTCAGCAACATCGCCAATGCCATAGTCGCCTTTTTCGCCTATTTCCTGGCCTGGGTATATTACTACACCACGCGGACAGGCCTGGCGTCGCTCAAGAAGGACATCGGCCGCCTCCTGGTTTTTTCCCTTACGTTTATTCCCGTTTTTTATAACGTTGCCGTGCTCTATTATTTTTCGATGTTCAAAAGATACCAGGAATTTACCGATATCTGGTTTTCCCAGATTACCTTCCTGAAGACCGCCAGCTATCTCAATATCTTTGAATATTTTAAGGGCGCCTGGTGGACGAGGACACAGGATAACCTCTGGATGGGGTTCTACGATAATCTGGGTGTCAGGGTTACGGCACTGCTGCTGACGGTGTTTTTGTTCACCGGCACGGTATTCAAGAAGAGCAACAAAAGAAACGCGGCAGAGAATTTATTCTGGCTGGCGGTTTTTACGCTTTTCGTGTTCCTGATACACGGCGCCTCAAGGCCCATGGGTTTTGTTTACCAGTGGATGTTCGATCATCTGCCGTTTTTTTCCATATTCCGGGAGCCCTGGGCGAAGTTCGTGCCGATGTTGATTTTCAGCGCCACGATGCTCGCGGCATTCAGCCTGAAGGCCTTCCAGGGATATAAAAGGCTGGTTTATCCGACGGTCTGCGCTCTTCTTTTTCTGCACAGTTATCCTTATTTTTCGCGGGATTACGTTTCGCACATAAATACGGAGAAAGTCCATTCCGACAATCTCTTTCCGGAGTATTATTCTTACGCGCGCATCTGGTCAAATCTACATAAGGATGACAACGTGATCTCCATACCCATAGCATATTATTCGCTTTACCTTTACCGGTGGTACGACCACTTTATCGGAAACCACTATGATTACGGCGGCATGCCGGACATAATCTATCATTTTAATTCCATCGGCAGAACGGCGATTAATTATTACGAGCATAGGCAACTTTTTAGGAACTACGACAACCGGCTTTTGTCAATATTTAACGTGGACTATGTATTAAACCAGGCAGACCTGGACGTGACCAGCTACGCCAGTTCCCTGGATTCGCTGGTAGACCTGGCTTCCTTAAATGGCGCAATAGAGGAGAAGCCGGTAAGGCAATTCGGGAAATTGTTCCTCTATAAAGTAAAGGACGAATTTTATTTGCCGCGCGTATTTGCGGAAGCGGATTAGGTTTGATTATGAAAACGACGAATTGCGATATCGCGTTTGTGCTGCGGCCTTCCCAGTTTAACGAATACGTGCCTTTCCCCGAGATGGCGTTAAGCGCCTATTTGAAGCAGGAGGGGTTTAGGCCGCGCATCGTGGACGCGAACCCGTTGATAAGGATACCGATCACGATTCAAGACAGGCTTTACCGGCGTTATTTTGACTCTGTCCGGTCGGAGATTGCGCGGCTGCGGCCGCGCTTCCTGGGGTTGGGTGCCTTTACCAGCGATTACGATTTCGTGATGCATTTTTCCCGCGAGATCAAGGAACATTTTGACCTGAAGATCGTCGTGGGCAACGTGCACGCCTCCATCCAGCCGGAGGATTTCATATTTGAGGGCTCGCCGGTGGATATCGCGGTCATCGGAGAGGGAGAGTTGACCTTGAGCGAAGTATTGAAGTCCGGCGGCAACGGGAACAGGCTGGAGGGCATAGACGGGATATGTTTTTACGACCAGCGCCTGGGCCGGACGGTCGCCACGCGAAAGAGGAAACTGATACCGGACCTTTCCATCCTTCCCATACCCGCCTATTCCGACATAGATATGCGCTTTTACACCCGGCCGTTCAAGAGGATAATCGGGTATGCTTATCACGTAGCGATGCCGATATTCACGGGCAGGGGCTGTCCCTTTCGCTGCAGATTCTGCGCCTCCAACAACGTCTGGGGAGGCAGCTCGATAAGGCAGCGGCCGATTAGCAGCATCGTTGATGAGATAAGGCTGCTCGTGGACGATTACAAGGTGGACGCGATCTTTATCACCGACGATACCTTTACTATAGACAAAAAACGGGTAAAGGAGTTTTGCGACAGCATCAAGCCGTTCAAGCTGACCTGGGCGGCGCAGACGCGGGTCAACCTGATAAACGAAGAGATGGTAAAGACGATGAGGGAATCCGGCTGTGTGCAGCTTACCTTCGGAGTGGAATCCGGCTCGCAGAGGCTGCTGGATTTGATGCAGAAGGGCTGTCGGATAGAGGACGTCAGAGAGGCGTTTCGGTTGTGTAGGAAATACAAGGTCAGGTCCCTGGCGAATATGATGTTCAACCTGCCGGAAGAGGATGAGGAAGACGTAAGGCTAAGCTACAAGATTTTTAAAGAGATAAAGCCGGATGAGTTCGGCTTGGGGCTTACCGTGGCCTACCCGGGCACGCAGATCTACGAAAAATACTTCCCGGAGAAGCTGCGCAAAGACGAATATTATTTATTGGCCGAGGCCAGAGGGTTCGGTAAAGGCAGGTTCCGGCTTTCCCGCCACCAGATGGACCTGGAAAGGCTGCTGGTGGATTTTCGCACGGACCTAAGCATTCAGCATCTTTTTCCGCTTTTTATCCGGTTATTGTTCAGCCGGGATTACTGGAAGATGATCCGCAAGTCTCATTATAAGCGGCAATATCTCGTTGCCATAATAAAGGGCCTGCCCGTGGGCCTGATGCGCATAGGCGGAACGGTCACGCTTAATATCCTGAAGCTTTTTCCCGCGCAATGGAAAACGCGGTTGATTAAACTGGCGACTGAATATGGAAAGAAATACGGCAATTAAACGCCGCAGCTTTAAGGGATTGTTATGAATAACGGTGCTGTAAGAATTCTTTACCTGCTTAATTTCTACGGCTGCCCCTGCCAGAAGATGATCGTGCGTTACTTAAGGGAGAACCCTGCTCTTAAGGTCACGGTAGCGGTCTTGCCCGCGGTCAGGCTGGTAAAGGGCGCTTTGCAGATAAACGCCTTTATCCTGGACGAAAAGGAAGAGACGCTGCCCTATAACCTGCGGCTGCCGTTTCCTTTTCCCGCGTTCTTCACCTTTGTCTTTCAATACGTTTTAAATTTTTTCATCCTCTTCAAACTTTTGCGTAAAACCAGGATTAAGAAATTCGACGTCTGCATTGCCTTATCCAACTATAACGCGGCGCTGATGTATTTCTTGAAACTTATCGGCAGGTGCCGGTTTTCCGTGTTCATGAACGGCGATATTTTGCCGGATACCAATAATTATTTGCATAAAGGCCCATCGCGGCTTAACCGTATCCTTAATCGTGTTTTGACCGGATGCCAGGCCGTATTAAGGCGAATAGCCTACAAGAACGATTTAATCTGGTTCCCCATTGAAAAGATAAGAAATTGGGATTTAGAAAATGGCCTGCGCGCCCGGCAGTCGTTCGTCGCCAATTCGCCCATAGATTGCCGGACGGTAAAACATAACCTCGCTAAACAGAAACAGCCGCACACCCTCTGTTACATCGGAGGGTTATATGAATATTCGGGAGTGGATATCGCGATATCCAGCCTGAGGATGGTAAGGGATGAGATAGCGGACGTGCGGGTTTTCTTTGTCGGAGGCAGCAGCCTGGACGTGGAAAGGTACCGGGAACTGGCGCGGCGTTACGGGGTGGAGAGGCACGTAAAGTTTTACGGATATGTTGCCGATGAAGACGAGGCCCAGGATATCCTTGTCGGCTCGATGGCCGGTTTGGCGTTATACAAGCCGGTAAAAGACAACATGTCCCTTTACACGGACTCCTCCAAGGTAAAGACCTATATCAGCGCCGGCCTGCCCGTGCTCATCACCCGGGAAGGCCCGGAGATATCGCGGGACATTGAAGGTTTTGGCGCCGGCCTGCTCGTTGACTATGACGAGGCGGATATCGCCAAAAACATTATCCGGATATTAAAGGACGCTGATTTACACAGCCGGTTGAAGCAGGGGGTTGCAAAATTCGGCGAGGCTTACGATTATAAACAGCTGGGCGGGGATATCTGGGGCCAGATATCCGGCCGGCTTAAACTGTAACGATGGAAAAAGAAGCGAAGATTTATATTGCCGGCCACAGCGGCTTAATCGGCACAGCGCTTTTATCCAGGCTTAAGGCGCAAGGGTACGTTAACCTGCTGGTAAGGCCGCACGCGGAGCTTGACCTGCTGCGCCAGACGGACGCGGAAGATTTCTTTAAAAAAGAAAAGCCGGATTACGTGATTATCGCCGCGGCCAGGGTGGGAGGCATCCAGGCGAATATTTCCCGCCCCGCGCAGTTTATCTACGAAAATCTGATGATTCAAAACAACATTATTCACGCGGCGTATAAATACGGGGTTAAGAAACTTTTGTTTTTCGGCAGCGCTTGCACCTATCCCTACCGGTCGCCCCAGCCGATGAAGGAAGAGTATCTGCTTACGGGTAAGCCGGAGCCGACGAACGAGCAGTATGCCGTAGCCAAGATTGCCGGGACAAAGATGTGCCAGGCCTATAATAAGCAGTACGGGACGAATTTCATTACTGTCGTGCCTACCAACACCTACGGCCCCAATGATAATTTTGACCCTGAGGATTCCCACGTTATTCCGGCGATGATTATGCGGTTTCAGCGGGCAAAAATGAATAAGCACGGCAGTGTCACCATCTGGGGTTCGGGTAAGCCGAGGAGGGAATTTATCTTTGCGGACGACGTTGCCGATGCCTGCCTGTTTTTGATGCGCGTTTACAACGACTCGGAGATTATTAACGTAAGCACGGGTGAGGATATATCAATAAAAGACCTCGCCTTGCTTGTAAAGGCCGCGGTGGGCTATGACGGCAAGATTGTCTTTGATAAAACCAAGCCGGACGGCATCGCGCGCAAGACGTTGGACGTGAGCCGGTTGAGGAAACTCGGCTGGCAGGCGAAGACAGGTCTGGCCGAGGGGATTGAGAAAACCTATCGCTGGCACCTGGAGCATATCGGAAATAAGAGATGAAGAAAATCGATCTGAAGCTGGTGGAGAGGTTGTATACGTCTTTATACCTTATCCGCCGCACGGAAGAGGAGATCGTCCGCGTTTACCCCACGGATAAAATAAAAAGCCCGGTTCATCTCTCCATCGGTCAGGAGGCGGTATGCGTGGCTGTTTGCGAAGCGTTAAGGCCGGATGACGTCGTGTTCGGGACTTACCGCGGCCACGCGATGTATCTGGCCAAGGGCGGGGACTTAGACAAGATGATCGCCGAGCTTTACGGAAAGTCTACCGGTTGCGCCAAGGGTAAAGGCGGCTCGATGCATCTTATTGATAAGGTAAGCGGCGTTATGGGGACTTCCGCGATAGTGGCGACCACGATTCCCCTGGCAGCCGGATACGCCTTAGCCTTGCAATACAAAAAATCCGACGCGATAGCGGTGAGCTTTTTCGGCGACGGCGCGGTAGACGAAGGGGATTTCCACGAGAGTATGAACTTTGCCGCCCTGAAGAGATTGCCGGTATTGTTCGTCTGTGAGAATAACTTTTACGCCATCCATTCTTTTCACTTAAAGCGGCATCATTCCGACAATATCTGCGAGCGGGCGCGCAGTTACGGGATGCCCGCGGAAAGGATAGAGGATTTGGACGTATTTAAGATACACGATGCCGCGAAGAGAAATATCAAGCGCATCCGTGAAGGCAGGGGCCCGGTATTCCTGGAGTGCCTAACCTACCGCTGGAAAGAGCACGTCGGCCCGGCTGAGGATTTCCATTTAGGATACCGGAAAGAAAAAGAGGCTGCCCCTTGGATGAAAAGCGACCAGCTAAAGGCAGTAGGAAAACTGCTGAACGCCGCCAGGCGCAAGGAAATAGAAGCGCAGGTCGAGCGCCAGATAAAACAGGCGTTCCAATATGCCGAGGAGAGCCCTTTTCCGGAGAATCAGGCGCTATACGCAGACCTGTTCAAGGAGTAAGCAGTGCAGCGAATATTAAGTTATCCCGAGGCAATCAGAGAGGCGATCGAGCAGGAGATGCAGCGGGATTCTTCTGTCATCGTTCTCGGCCAGGGTGTTGACGACCCCAAAGGGACCCTCGGCACGACCAAGGGCCTGGCAGAGCGTTTTGGCGCAAACCGGGTTTTCGATACTCCTTTATCGGAAGACGGGATGACGGGAGTGGCAATCGGAGCTGCCCTGGGGGGCTTGAGGCCGGTCCACGTCCATATCCGGATGGATTTTCTGCTTCTGGCAATGAACCAGATTGTCAATATGGCCGCTAAAATGCATTATATGTTCGGCGGTGAGCTTTTTGTTCCCTTGGTGTTACGTTCGATGATCGGCAAAAGCTGGGGCCAGGGGCCGCAGCATTCGCAGAGCATCTACCCGTTATTGATGAATATTCCCGGTTTGAAAATAGTCGCGCCTTCCACACCCTATGACGCCAAGGGGTGTTTGATTGCCGCAATCAGGGACGATAACCCGGTTATCTTTATCGAGCACCGGCTGCTTTACTACCAAAAGGGTTATGTCCCGCAGGCGGAATATTCAGTGCCTTTCGGTAAGGCGCGGAAAATTACCGAAGGAAGCGATATTACTTTAGTGGGCATTTCCCAAATGGCTATAGAGTGCTTAAGGGCAGAGCGTCACCTGCAGGAAGCAGGCATAAGCGCTGAGGTTATTGACCCTGTATCCCTTAGCCCCCTGGATATTGATACGATTGAATCCTCGGTTTTAAAAACCGGAAGGCTGATTGTTGTAGATAATGCCTGGACTCAGTGCGGTGCAGGGGCGGAAATCATCAGCCGGTTAATCGAGAGGAATAAGGTCAAAAACCCGGCTATCCAGCGCATGGGGTTTGCCTTTGTCCCTTGCCCGACTACCCCCAGCATCGAGCAGCCGTTTTATCCTGACGCGGAGAAGATCGCACGCGCCGCTTACGGGATGCTTCGCCCCGGCAAAAAAGACTGGCAGATAACTTCTAAATTGCACACAGAGGAGATAGAATTTAAAGGCCCGTTTTAATATTGATTTAAGGAGGCATAGCGATGAAAATTTTAATCACCGGGATAACCGGTTTTGTGGGCAGCCATTTGGCGGAGTATATCCTTAATCTTAAACAGGAGCATCAGGTTTTCGGATTTTGCCGCTGGCGCAGCCCGCGGGAGAACCTGGCGGATATTTACGACAAGGTAAAATTGCTTGCCGCCGACCTTTTGGATTTAGGTTCCCTGATACGCCAAATTGAGGCGGTGAAGCCGGACGTCATTTTTCACCTGGCCGCGCAGAGTTACGTCCTGACCAGCTTTGATTCGCCGGTGCACACGTTATGGACGAACGCCATCGGCACGACCAACCTGCTGGAGGCGGTAAGAATCACCAAGATTGATCCGGTAATCCACGTCTGTTCTTCGTCGGAGGTATACGGCCAGGTAACCGAGGCGGACGTGCCGATTAAGGAGACCTGCCCGTTTAAGCCGGCCTCTCCTTATGCCGTAAGCAAGGTTGCCGAGGATATGGTGGCGCTGCAATACTGGCTGTCGTATAAGCTGCGCACGATACGCACGCGGATGTTTACCCATACCGGCCCCAAACGCGGCGATGTTTTCGCGATGTCGTTTTTCGCCAAGCAGGTCGCCGCTGCCGAGGCAAAACTTAAGCCTGCGGTTATCCGCGTGGGGAATTTAAAGTCAGTGAGGACGTTCTGCGACGTCAGGGACGCGGTCAAGGCATATTGGATATTGGTAAACAAGTGCCCCGCGGGAGAGGTTTATAACATCGGCGGAAACCGCACGATGACTATCGGCGAGGCGCTGGAGATGCTGTTGTCATTTTCCAAGATGAAGTTTGAGATAAAGGTAGACCCCGAGTTGTTAAGGCCGTCGGACGTGACCTTGCAGATACCCTGCATAGATAAGTTCAAGAATGCTACCGGCTGGGAGCCGGAAATCCCCCTGGAAAAAACCCTCAGCGATATGCTGGCTTACTGGAGGCAGGAGTTGTCGCGCAATCAGTGGAAGGCCCTTACCTTGACTAAATGACGGCGGCTGTTGTCATAGAAGTGGAAGGATTAATCCGCAGGAGGAAAATATGTATAAAGGGAAAAATATACTGGTAACCGGCGGCACCGGACTTATCGGCATACCGCTGGTTCAGATGCTTATTGAAAAGGGAGCCAGGGTGAAGATCGTCTCCCTGGATGACCCCTCGCGGGCGCATCCCAAGGCGGAATTCGCCAGGGTGGACATTACCGCGCTGGATAACTGTCTTAAAATCTGTAAGGGCATGGATTATGTTTTCCATCTCGCCGGTATCAAGGGTTCTCCGGCGATGACGGCGAAGAAGCCGGCCAGCTTTTTCGTCCCTCTTTTATTGATGAACACGAATATGATGGAGGCGGCACGGCTAAACGGGGTGAAGAAATACTTATATACCAGCACAGTCGGCGTTTATTCGCCCGCGGAGGTTTTTTACGAGGACGACGTCTGGAAGACCTTTCCTTCCCAGAATGACCGCTTTGCCGGATGGGCCAAGCGTATGGGAGAACTGCAGGCAGAGGCGTATAAGATCGAATACGGCTGGAACGATATCGCCATCGTCAGGCCGGCAAACGTCTACGGGCCGTATGATAACTTCGACCCCAATAACGCCATGGTCATCCCCTCTTTAATCAAGCGCGCCTTAGGCGGGGAGAATCCTCTCGTGGTCTGGGGAGACGGCTCAGCGATAAGGGATTTCATCTATACCAGGGATGTCGCCCGCGGCATGCTGCTGGCAATGGAAAGCGCGATAGGCCAGCCGATAAATCTTGGCAGCGGCAAAGGTGTGAGCATCAGGGAGATTGTGGAGGTCATAGTAGATAATATGGAGGTTAAGCCCAAGGTAGTCTGGGATACCTCCAAGCCTTCAGGAGACAAAAGGAGGCTGATGGACATATCCCGCGCCAGGGCAATCGGGTTTGAGCCGGAGATTTCCATCGAAGACGGTATTAAGGAAACGATGCAGTGGTATAAACAGAACAAGGCGATAGCGGAAAAAAGATACAACGTATTCACGGAAAAAAGTTGCACCGTGTCGGAGCGGATATAGTCCTATGCCCGGCGGAAAGCGAAAACTGCGCAGCATCCGTCTCTATTAGCAGAAAATCATATCGAGGTAAACAATGAAGAAAAAAATTCTTGTCTGTGGGGCAACCGGTTTTATCGGCAGGAACATCTCGGAGTATTTTGCGGCTAGAGATGGATTCGAGGTTTACGGAACCTGCTTTAAATCCGAGCCGTGGAGTAATCCTAAAATCAAAATGCTCAAGGCTGACCTTACCGACGCGGCGCAGGTTGACGGGGTGGTAAGAGATATGGATATCATCATCCAGGCCGCAGCTACCACTTCCGGGGCAAAGGATATCGTTACCAAGCCCTATTACCACGTTACGGATAACGCGGTGATTAATTCACTCATATTCCGCACGGCGTTCGAGCATAGGGTATCACATTTGGTATTCTTCAGTTGCACGGTGATGTATCAATCAAGCGATACGCCGGTCAAGGAAACCGACTTTGACGCCAATAAACAGATATTTCCCAGTTACTTCGGCGTAGGTTGGACCAAGGTCTACATAGAAAAGATGTGCGAGTTTTATTCGCGCATCGGCGCTACAAAATTCACGGTCATCCGGCATTCCAATATCTATGGTCCGTACGATAAGTTTGATCTGGAAAAATCCCACGTATTCGGCGCGACATTAACCAAGGTGCTTGCTGCCGGAGAAGGCGGCACGATTAAGGTCTGGGGCAGCGGGGAAGAGGAGAGGGACTTGTTATACGTTTCCGACCTGGTGGATTTCGTGGGGCTTGCCTTGACCAAGCAGGAGGCGAAGTTCGCGCTTTATAACTGCGGATACGGCAGTTCCATCGCGATAAAGGACCTGGTCAAGAAGATAATCCAGTGTTCCGGGATGAAGGTGAAGATTGAATACGACCTTTCCAAGCCCACAATAAAGACAAAGCTTTGCCTAGATACGGCTAAAGCGAAGAACGAACTGGGCTGGTCGTCCAAGGTTTCTCTTGAGGACGGTATCAAAAAAACAATGCACTGGCATAAGGAGAATATAAGATGATTATAAGCAGGACTCCCTTTCGGATATCGTTTTTCGGCGGCGGCACGGATTATCCCGTATGGTATAAGGAAAACAGCGGTGCAGTATTGTCCACGACAATAGACAAATACTGCTATCTTACCGTGCGCTACCTTCCGCCCTTTTTCCTGCATAAGCACAGGATTGTCTATTCCATCATTGAGAACGTCAAATACGTCAGTGAAATCCAGCACCCGGCAGTGCGCGCGCTTTTGGAGTTCTGCAAGATAGACAAAGGTATGGAAATCCACCACAACGGCGACCTGCCGGCGCGCTCCGGTTTAGGCTCGAGCTCATCTTTTACCGTGGGCCTGCTGCATTCCCTCTATGCCCTCAAGGGTTCAATCGTGTCTAAATGCCAGCTGGCAAAGGAGGCAATCAAGGTGGAAAGGGAGATTTTGCGGGAAAACGTCGGCTCCCAGGACCAGGTGGCAGTGGCATACGGCGGATTCAACAAGATCATCTTTGACAAAGACGACCATTTCCGTGTCGAGCCGGTTACCTTGCATAAAGAAAAGCTACAGCAGCTGCAGAACCATTTGATGTTAATCTTTACCGGGCTTTCCCGCACCGCTTCCGAAGTCGCCGAAGAGCAGATTAATAACACGCCGCATAAGAAAAAAGACCTCGCGGCTATCCAGGAAACGGTGGAGGAGGCGGTGAAGATCCTCAGCCAGGACCGTGACATTAAAGAGTTCGGCAAGCTGCTTCATGAGTCCTGGAAGATCAAAAAGAGTCTCACCAAGAAAATCACCAACCTGACCATCGACAATATCTATGACAAAGCGTTAAGAAGCGGGGCTGTGGGAGGTAAGCTCTTAGGCGCGGGCGGTGGCGGTTTCATACTCTTATTCGTCCCGCCGGAAAGGCAGGCTGACGTCAAGGAGGCGTTAAGGGAACTCCTGGAGGTTAAATTCTGTTTTGAGAACGCAGGCAGCCAGATCGTTTATTACGTAAGCCAGGAAGAGTAAATCTATGGCAACAGATAGAAAGACAGATGTCTTAACGGATACCAGCCAATGGTTTTCCTCTAAAACCGCGTTGGTAACGGGCGCTACGTCGGGCATTGGCAGGGAGATTGCCCGGCAATTGGCAGGCTACGGCTGCAAGGTTTTGCTCAGCGGCAGGAACAGAGAGGCGATGCAGGCCTGCTTAAAAGAGATTAACGCGATATCGCCTTCTTCAGCGCAGGATTTTTTCGCCGACCTTTCGGAAAGCGAATCGCTACAGGAACTGATAGTGGCAGTTAAGGAGAAACATACCGTTGATATCCTGGTAAACTGTGCCGGCTTTGGCTGTATGAGCGATTTTCACCTTATGCCACAGGAGAAGTTTTACTCAATGCAAAGAGTCAATATCTCTGCGGTTGCCGCTTTGTGTTATGCCTTTCTTCCTGCGATGGCAGAGAGGGGGGCAGGCGGTATCCTCAATATCGGCTCGGTAGCCTCTTTTTTCGCTACCCCCGGCTCAGCGCTCTACGGCGCGAGTAAACACTTTGTTCTGGGGTTTACCGACGCCTTGCATCAGGAGATGCTGCCTTTAGGCGTGCACGTAACCGGGGTTTATCCCGGGCACACGCATTCCCGCTTTATCGAATGCGCGACCGACGGCAGGGTAGAAAGGTGGCAGAGCGCTATGTGCCCGGTCAGCGTGGCTAAGGCAGCGCTTACCGGTTTAAGTAAGAACAAACTGCGGGTCATCCCGGGTTTGTCTAATAAGGCCAAGGTCCTGGCTAGCCGTTTCCTTCCTACAGAGTTTATCCTGAGAAGGATTTACGGCCGGACGGTCAAACAATACAAGGGCTGCGATCGATGTTAAATAAACTTTCCCGCTGGTTCAAGACGATAAATTATCCTTCTTATGTCATTTTCTTCGTAACCGCCAGATGCAACGCCAACTGTAAGATGTGTTTTTACAAGGATAATATGGCGCAGGCCGCAAAGTCCCAAGAATTGACGCCGGAAGAATACGAAAAGATAAGCCGGCAGATAAAGCTGATTAACATCCTGGGGATTTCCGGCGGCGAGCCGTTCATCAGGAATGACCTGGCGGAGATCGTGAAGATAATTTATAAAAATTGCTCTCCTGTGGTGGTTGACCTTCCCACTAACGGGTTTTTCACGGAAAGCGTTTTGAGGCAGGCGGAAGCGATCGCCGGATACTGCAAGGATATGGTCATTGACCTGCAGCTGTCCATTGACGGCCCGGAGAAGATACACAACGAAATCCGCGGCCTTAAAGACGGGTTTAGCCGGATGAAGGAGACTTATAAGGGGCTGGTCGCGCTGAAAAAGCAGTTCAAAAATTTAAAGGTCAAGGCCTGTGTTGTCTATTCCCATTATAACCAGGACTACATCGAGGAGCTTTTTAGCATACTGGATAGGGATTTTCCCGGGCTTGACCGGGTGGTATTTTCCGTGGTGCACGGCAGCGTAACGAACGCCGAGGCGTTCGAATTCGACTGGGATAAATACTTCTTGCTCTGCCATAAAATCAGGGATAACTCCTGCGTCAAAAGCCTAAGCGATTTTCACTCCCTCTTTACCATTGCCTTAAGGATTGTCAAAAACGATTTTTTAAAACAAATATTAAAAACAAAAGATATGTATAAGATATGCGGGGCAGGCAGAAAGGTAATAGCGATTGGCGAGACCGGCAAGGTTTTTCCCTGCGAGCCGCTCTGGCAAAGTGTGGGGGACTTAAGAGAGAATGATTACGATTTGAACCGGATATTGAATTCAGAGCAGATGAAAAAGTTTAACCGGGATATCGTTCGGGAAAAATGCAACTGTCATTGGGGCCTGCCGATGTCGAATACGATAATTTATAAACCGGCATATTATCCCAAAGTCGCTTATGAGATGGCCAGGGTTGCGCTAAGGAACATAGCGAGATTTCCCGGGCAGCAGAGGCAGATATGTCCATAAAGCTGGATTTACACGTCCACTCCGAATCACGCGGTAAAATTTTCATCAATTCACGGCAGCTGCGTGAATGCCTTAAGGCCAAGCGCCTGGACGGGGTGGCGATAACCAATTTCTTCGGCATAGCGCACGCGCTCTGGCTTAAGGAGAAGGTCAAGGATTTTATCATTATCGTCGGCCAGGAGATATGGGCGAAGGAAGGACACATCGTGGGGTTGGGGCTTAAGAAAAAAATCGATGATTTTCAGTCCGCGCAAGAAACAATCCGGCAAATTCATGAACAGGGAGGGCTGGCAGTGGCGGTGCATCCTTATTTATTTCTGGGAGTGAAGCAGAAGGCAATGTCGCTGGGCTTTGACGCCATAGAGGCCTTCAACGCGGCAATGGGCTGGTCTGTGCTGCATAATTATTTAGCCGGAAGATTGAGCAAGGGCGATAGCATCCCGCGGCTTGCCTCCACGGATACGACCAGCGCCAGATTTATCGGCCACAGCTATACCGAAGTTCTAACCGAAGACAGCGGGCTGATACTAGATACTATCCGTTCGGGAAGGCTTAAATTGTTTAAGCGGGCAATACCCCTGCCGCTGGCATTTATTCTCAAGAATTTGCTCCAGTTTCGGGATATCGAGCCCTGCGCGGTACATGCCGTGCCTTGTCACGTATGCGACAAGTCAATGTCCGTGCGGCTGGTAAGGCGAAGGTTCAAGTGCGCGGACTGCGGGAAGACGGAAACCTCCAATATTGTCTGCTGCAACGGCCATTATCTTTGCATTGATTGCATCGGTATAAGGAGCGCGGAAAATAACATTGCCTTTGATGATTTATCTTAATTTATTACAGCGGTAACTTACACAACCAGGGAGGGTTTATGGTAAGGAGGGCTTTAAAAGACACGGTCAGCTTGACGAAAAAGGCAAGGCTCTACGCCCGGGTCGGGCTTAAGCGGATGACGCCCTTGAAGGCATACCAGATGCTGCGCTATTGGACGTTGACCAATGTATTCAAAAAACGTATACCCTGGCTTATTGAATTTTCCGTTACCTACCGCTGTCAATGCAAATGCCCGCATTGCTCAGTGGGCGATTACCTGGACAAGGCGAGGAAAATGGATGAATTAACCGGCGAGCAGATAAAAAAAGTTCTCGTCCAGGCGGCAAAAATGGGCATACCGAAAGTGGACTATTTCGGCGGCGAGCCGCTGCTCAGGGACGACATCGTGGATTTAGTTGACTTCGGCGCGAAACAAGGGCTGTATATGTCCGTTACCACCAACGGCTGGCTACTGGACAAGGAAATGGCCCGGCAGTTGAGAAAGGCGGGAATCAGCTGCATCAATATCAGCTTAGACAGCGTATCGCCGGAAAAGCACAACAGACTCAGGGGTTTACCCGGGCTCTATGATAAGGTTATGGACGGGGTAAGGTATTGTTACGAAGAGGGGATTCCTTGCATATTATCCACTTATGTTACCCGTAACAGAATAAAGAATTTTGCCACCGGCCCCACAGACGACAGCCAATTGACCAGGATGATTAACCTCGCCCGTGACTTAAGGGCCGCGGGGTTAAGAATTCTCTTTCCCATAATCTCCGGCAGGTGGGAGCAGAACAAGGCAAAGGAATTTAGCGAGGAGGAAAGCCGGCTGGTAATCGAGAATATTGACCATTCCCTGGCTTTTATCGAGGGCGCTTATTCGGTAAAAAGCAATAAGAAGGTCTGCCAGTCTTTGCACGGGAAGATGTTTAACATCTCGCCTTACGGCGACGTGCAACTCTGTGTTACCTTTCCCGATGCCTTCGGCAACATCAAGGAAAACTCCTTGCAGGAAGCGCTGGATAAGATGTACAGCCACCCGATTTATCTTAAGAACAAAGGCGGCAGCTGCTGCGACACCAAGGGATTGAAAAGATAACAGGGGGAAAGGCGTTTAAATAATGAATATTACGTTAATTCGTCCGCCGGCATATAGCGTGGGGTTAATGGGCGCGCAGCGCGTGCCTTACCTGGGAGTAGCCTATATTGCTGCCGCAGCAAGAGAGAACGGCCACAGCGTTGATATCGTGGATATGTGCGGAGAAGACATTGACCGCACGGAAATAATCCACGGCCGGTACGTTGCCTACGGGATGCCGCTTCTTAAGCTTAAGGAGCGCTTAAAGCCTTCGTGGGTAATCGGCTTTACCTGTATGTTCTCTCAGGATTGGGTATTTCACCGGGAGTTAATCGCTTACGCGCGAAAGCTTTTCCCGGAGAGTATTATCGTTGCCGGCGGGGAGCACGTATCTGCCCTGGCAGAGTATTGCCTGGATGACTGTCCGCAGCTGGATGTTTGCGTTATCGGCGAAGGGGAAGAGGTATTCGTGGGCCTGCTGGGCGCTATCAGCAGAAAGAGTGATTTTTCCGGCGTGCCCGGCCTGGTTTACCGTTTTGATGGAACTTATAAACGCACACCCCGCGCCAGCCGCATCAAAGACATTGATAAGATACCGCTTCCGGCTTGGGATTTGACCCCTCTGGAGAATTATCTTTCCCGCGGGCTTAATTATCATATCCGGCGCGGTCGCACTATCCCGATGCTGGCCACGCGGGGCTGCCCTTACCGCTGCACCTTTTGCTCCAACGTCAGTATGTGGGGAGCGCCCTGGCTCAGCCGCAACGCCAAATCAGTGGTGGATGAAATGGAATCTTACGTCACGCGTTACCAGGCGGACAATTTCGTTTTTTCCGACCTGACTACCGTAGTAAGCCGGGATAAGATTATTGAACTCTGCAACGAGATATTAAAACGGGGCGTGAATCTTACCTGGCAGCTTCCCACCTTAAGGACAGAGGCCTTGGACCGCAGCGTGCTGCAGCTGATGTATCAAGCAGGCTGCCGGGAGATTGATTTTGCCATCGAATCCGGCTCTCAAGCCGTATTAAAAACGATTGATAAAAAGAACGACCCCGCTAAGATGATTGCCTTGATTAAAGACGGCCTGGCAGTAGGAATGAATACGAGCGTAAATATTGTTTTAGGCCTGCCTGATGAAGGTATGGGGGATTTTTTCCGCTCATACGGGTTGGCGATGAGGCTGGCGCTTGCCGGCCTGCACGAGCTTAATGTCTTTCCCTTCGTGCCTTACCCGGGCTCGAAATTATTCCAGGAGTTGCTCAGCGAGGGCAAGGTAAAACTCAATGATGACTACTTTTTTAACCTCTTTGGTTACGCGGATTTAAGCCAGGCTATATCCTGGTCGCAGAGGTTTAGCCCGTGTGTTTTAAGCCTGATGAGGTTATTTTTGCTGGTGAGTTTTTACAGCCTGATGTTTGTTTCCCATCCCCGCAGGCTTATACAGCTGGCGGTTAATACCGCGCGGGGTGTTCCGGCGACGAAATTACAGGGTGTATTGAGCAGGGTATTCAAAAATATCGGGGTTTATTTTTCTTATAGGAGAAGATGTGCCGGAGAAAATAGATAAGTTGAAGAAGAAGGCGAATTGGCTGCGCAGCCAGGTGCTGGAGATGATTGCTGCGGCAGGCAAGGGGCATATCGGAGGTGCCTTTTCCTGCGCGGATATTCTGGTTACGCTTTTTTATGCAGGGATACTGCGTTTAAAACCATCTCAGCCGAACTGGCCCAAGCGGGACAGATTCTTTTTAAGCAAAGGCCATTCCGCGGCTGCCTTATACGTGATACTCGCGGACTTAGGTTTTTTCCCGGTTTCAGAGTTAAGCGTCTATCAGAAGGAAGGCTGCATATTATCCGGCCATCCCTACAGGGGCATTCCCGGCATAGAGGCAGATACCGGTTCTCTCGGCCACGGCTTAGGTATCGGCGCGGGCTTAGCGCTGGCTGCTAAGATGAGCAAAGAGGATTATCTTACTATAGTATTGATGGGCGACGGCGAGTGTAACGAGGGCTCGGTCTGGGAGGCAGGGATGTTTGCCGCGGCCCATAAGTTAAACAATCTCATCGGGATTGTAGATAAGAACGGGCTGTGTGCTACGGACTTTATCAAGAATTGCTTAGGTGTAGACCCCTTGGATGAAAAGTGGAAGGCGTTTGGATGGGACGTGACTGTAATCAACGGCCATTCCTTTGAGCAGCTTACCCAGGCGTTAACGGGTTTGCGCGAACGTAAATCCGAGAAGCCGCTGATGATTATTGCCGAGACAATCAAAGGCAAGGGTGTTTCGTTTATGGAGAATAACCCCAGTTGGCATCACGGGGTTCCCAAGGGAGATAAGCTTGAGGCAGCAAGGAAAGAGTTGAGTCAGGAGAGTTAATTGATGGAAATGCCAAACCCGGATATGCGGGATGCTTTTTTTGATGAAGTATATAATATCGCCAAGAGCGATCCCAATGTGGTATTTCTTACCGCGGATATGGGTGCCATGAGCCTGGAGCGGTTTAAACAGGATTTAAGCCGTCAGTTCATCAATGTGGGCATTGCCGAGCAGAATATGGTGAGTATTGCCGCGGGGTTGACTTTAGGCGGCAAGAAGGTTTTTATATACAGTATCATTCCTTTTGTCACCTTGCGCTGTTATGAGCAAATCAAGGTTGACCTCTGTTGTATGAATTTGCCGGTAACGGTTATCGGCGTGGGCGCGGGCTTAACTTATGAAAGCGACGGCCCGACTCATCACGCGATACAGGATATTGCCGTAATGCGCGCGCTTCCCGAAATGAGCATTTTTAATCCTTCGGACTGCGTAACGGCAAAGGCATTCGCCGGGATTACTTATAAGAGTTCTTCTCCCAGCTATGTAAGGATAGACAAGGGGAGCTTCGCGCCGCTTTATGACGAGAAAAAGACGGATTTTGGGCAGGGGTTGGCACAGCTTAGAAAAGGCAAAGATGTGATGATTGTTGCCACAGGGGTGATGGTGCATCAGGCGCTGAAGGTGGCGGAGATGCTTGAGAGACGTTCTCTATCCGCTGCTATAGTGGATTTATACCGCATTAAGCCGTTGAATACAGAGTTGCTGCTGGAGTTAGCCGGCAAGGCAAAGCGGATTGTTACGCTGGAGGAGAATACGATAAGCGGAGGTATCGGCACTGCCGTTGCCGAGGTCTTAAGCGACAGCGCCAAGTTTATCCCCTTGAAGCGCATCGCTATTTCCGACAAGCACTGCTTTGATACGGGCAAGAGAGATGCCTTACACGCTATTTGCAATATTGATAACGACAGCGTGGTGAAGAATATTTTAGACTGGTTGAAGTAACTTTGACAATTTGGTCTGTGCGGTGGTTTGCTCCGCGTGCTGAAAATTTTTGCTGGCGATATAGCGGGTCTGCCGAGTCTTGTTCTCGCAGCACCGCTCCATTTTCCCCACCGAGGAAAATGTCGCTTGGAGTTTGCGTTCGCTCGTCCCTCGCTTCGCTCGGGACACCGTGGCCGCTCGCACAAACTACATGCTGCTCAAATCAAGCCTCGACAGCCCCTGCGAAGCAACGAAACGCATAACATCAATAAGCAGTTTCGTAAAGCGACTTACAGATTCTTTTCAGAATATTGAATAGTAGAGCGAAGGAGAGTATGAAATGAGTCAATTTTTGAGAGATGAATATCTAAAGAATTTAAATCTTGATGACAAGGCTTTAACTAAAATAAAAGAAGATTTAGATGCTATCGCGGATAGGGCAAATAAAAATTTAAGTCCTACTAATGAAGAAGAATTTAAAAAGAAATACTTAATTGCAAGCTACATTATTAGGTTCGATAATAAAGGTTTTCGATTATATGATTTTAATAAAGTTTTGAAATATTTTGAAGATGCTCATCGGATTGAAAGAGTTATTTTTGTTTTAGAGACAGGTCAGGCACTTCTTTCAAATAGATTAACTGGGGATAGTATAGAGATAAGGTTTGATGCAAAAGATGCAAACAATTGCATTCTATTAGTACAGAGTGACGATGACAACTGGGTGGATTCAAACTTCTTGAAGCTAAAAGAGCGTATCAGCCGCTATAAAAACAGAAATTTTATAATACGTAATCGCTGGACACCTATAATTATTCAACTCTCGGGCGTAACTTTTGGTTTTTTGGTTAGCTTGTGGCTTGCAATTAAAATATCGCCAAAATTACAGATAGACAATTCATTAGCTTTTGCTTTTGTAATTGCTTTTCTGATTTTTTCTAATTTATGGACCTTTATTCTAGTAGCTATCGGACGTTGTCTCGATTTTTATTGGCCGAATGTTTCTTTTAGAAGAATAGAAGGAATTCATTGGCTAATCAAAGCATTAATAAGCACTGCCTTAATAAGCACTTTCCTGTACCTTCTAAATAGAATATTCTTCCAAATAGTAAATATGTTGAAGTCTTTATGGAAAGGCTAAAAAGGATAAAACGAATTCCCGGGACACGATACTTAATTTACGGTTTAAATTCTATGGACACAATACTTAATTTAATGTTTAAAGAGAAATAAATCAGAATTAAGTAATGTGCGCTGTCCCGGGTTTAACGGACACGTTGATTAGAAGACAGCTTCTGATTCGGCCATCTCCGGCGTAACGTAGTGTAGTGTTTGATGCAATCGTTGTCTATTGTAAAATATCTCCATAAACTTA
>Ga0315279_10000646_pt1 | contig 65767 bp, 58 predicted proteins | sample YL17G06_20_MG_FD_203694 | JGI IMG/M metagenome (GOLD analysis project Ga0315279, IMG submission 203694) | Sediment microbial communities from Yellowstone Lake, YNP, Wyoming, USA - YL17G06_20 | ecosystem: Environmental > Aquatic > Freshwater > Lake > Sediment | place: USA: Wyoming | collected...
TTCCGTCGAACCTCAGGAGGATCATGCGATAAAACCTAACTTTCCGGTACTTAACATCCGTCCGGTAGTTTCCTACCGGCGTGCTGTGGATCTGCGGTTCTCATGAGGAGGTTGGGGAATTACTGCCGCAGCCGCGGTATTTTCCGAGGCGAAGGTGGCATTCTCCAAGCACGCTGGAAGCGTGCGAGGGGCGGCAGCGCGGTCGCTCCTGGCGACATTTTGGCTGCGCAGCAGACGGCGAGAGCCCGCAGCCAAGGCGGCGCCGTGCTGACCCTACTGCGAGAAGACGATATCGATGAGCCTGTTCAGGTACAGGAGCAGCAGCTCCTTTTTCCGCGCATCGGGAATGGTGAGGCCTTGCTGGGCGGGGGCGGTCGCGGTCGTGCCGGCTGCGGGGGCAGCTGTGGTTGCCGCGGGCGCGCCAGCCGCAGGGGCGGTCACAGGCGCCGGGGTCCCGGCAGGAGCGGTGCCCGGCGCTGCGCCCGGAGCCGGCGCAGGAGTCAGCAGCCTCTGCAAGTCAGCCGGGCTCAGGACGTCTTTCGCCGAGGCGAGGAAGGTGGTGTAGGTCAGGCGCGCGTTTGCAAGCTTTGAGAAGTTGATTGTGCCCTTCTGGTCGAGCAGGCTGGGCGAGATCGCACCGGTCACGGTGATCGATTCATTCTTCCCCTGGATGGCCACTGAGCGGGACCCCTGCACCTGCGCAGTCCCATCCGGGTTCACGGCCGTGACCACAACGGGGATTTGGGTCTTCAGGCTGAGGCTGTCCTTGCCGGTAGTGGTCTGCGTGCCCCCCGTGCGCACTTGGGGCAGAAACGAGAAGATGTTTCCGGAGTCTCCTCCCGAGAACTCGAGGGTGAGGTTCTTGGAATCGTTGCTCGAGGATGAAAAGGAAAGTGAGGAGGAAGCATCGATCTGGACGACCAGCGAGTCGCCCACCGCGAGGCCCTTGCTGCCGGAAAGGTACCCTTTGAAATCGGGTGACCACAGGCTTTCCCCTCCCGCCGGCAGAACCACGGCGAGGAGCAGGAAATGCATCATGACCCGTGCAGCTTTCACCATCGCAGCTTTCACGTGCCGCTCCTCCTCGGAGGCCGCGCTACCGCAGCTTCTTCTTGTGCCGATTGGCCCTCAGCTTCTTTTTCCTTTTGTGGGTGGCAATCTTGTGTCGCTTTCTTTTCCTACCGCAGGGCACAGCGCCTACTCCTTTCGATTATTGGGTGCGCGCGAAACGCGCATTTGCCGAACGGTCACTATGCGGATTTCCGGCTCCGTGGTCAAGTGCTTCCCCCGACGAATGCCTCCAGAACGGCCCTGATGGCATCACCGCTCTCAGGGCTCATCCAGCAGACGCCCGGCACAGCCCGGAAGAACGTGAGCTGCCGTTTCGCATACCGACGCGTCGTTCGCGCGATGCTCTCCTGCACGTCGGCGAGTGTTTCGCAGCCGCGTCTCATGTCCAGGATCTCGCGATATCCGATCCCCCTCATGCCGGGGTCCCGGGGGCCGAAGCCTCGAGCCAAGAGCCTCTTCACCTCTCCCAGGAGGCCCGCATCGAACATGGCGCCGACGCGAGTGTCGATCCTCCGGTACAGCTCCTCGCGGGGCCTGTCCAGGCCGATGAGGAGGAACTCCATGTCCGTTCGCGGAACCCGCGGCCAGCGGTACGAGAAAAGGGATCTGCCGGTTGCCTGGAAGACCTCCAGCGCCCGCATTACCCGGTAGCGGTCGTTCGCTTGGATCCGTGAGGCCGCTTCGGGATCGGATTGCGACAGAACCCGGTACAGGGCGGCCCTGCCCTCATCGCGCTCCATCGCGCGAAGCTTCTCGCGAACGGCGGAATCCACGGGCGGCGCCTCGGGCAGCCCGTAGAGGAGACTGGTGATGTAGAAGGCGGTCCCCCCGGCGATCACGGGGAATCTTCCCCGCTGCCTGATGGCGGTGATGAGGCTCTCCGCCTCGGTCACGAACCTTCCTGCGTTGAATTGCTCCGACGGATCCGCCGCGTCGAAGAGGTGATGGGGAATGCGTGCGCGCTCCGCGGGGGACGGCTTGGCCGTGCCGATGTCCATGTACCGATAGACCTGCATTGAGTCCGCGTTGATCAGCTCGAAGCGCGAGTCCAGGAGAGAGGTGAGAAGCTCCGACTTTCCGACAGCGGTGGGGCCGAAAAAGACGACGACGTGCGGGGCGGTGCCCGGAGGGCTCTCAGGCTTCCGGGTGGCGATACCTGACCTTCTGCGTGAGGATCTGCTTGAGTGCCGTGGAGACGATCTTTCCCCTGTTCGCCTCCAGCTCGTCGTCACCCGCGAGGTTGATCTGGATGCTGCGCTTCATTGCCGCGCAGGTCATTTCATAGACGTTTCCCTGGAAGCCTTCCAGGAGATCCAAAGGTAGCACCATGATAGAAAGAAAGTAGCAGTATTCCGCTCGATGATCAAGCGCCCTGCGGTCGGGAGCTTCCGGACTGCGAACCGCGGAACTCTGCCGCGTGTTCCACGATCTCCCGAGCCACGTCGTCCTGGCCCTGCGTCTCCGCGTCCACCACCAGTGCGGCGAACTCATAATTGTTCACGTCGTAGCCGTACAGCCGTGCGTAGCGGTCATGATCGCGCTTGTCGCGCGCTTCCGTCTCGCGCAGCGCTTTGGCAGGCTCCTTGCCCTCGCGCCGGGCGATCCTGCCGGCACGGACCTCAAGGGAGGCATGCAGGTAGACGGTGAAAGCCCTGTCCCGGAGGAGCCAGATGGCCAGGCGCGAGCCCAGCACACACTGGCCTTCTTCGGCGAGCTTCACCTGCATGCGGTCGATCGTGAGGTCGTACTGCGGGTCCGTCTCCGCGAGGATGCAGATCTCTTCGAACGTCACGCCCCGCTCCCGGGCGAGGTCCTTGAATGTGTAGTTCACCACCCGCAGCCCGAGGCGCTCGGCTACAAGCCGGGAGACTGTGCTGTTCCCGCAGCCGCTCTTGCCCGAGATCGCAACCCTCAGCCCGTCGGGGCGCGCCGCGGTACTCCGCGGATTCTGCGCGGTATCATTCGACATTCCTGAGCTGCTCCCTGATCTTTTCGAGGCTGTCCTTCACGGCGATCACCGCCTGGTCGATCTCGATCAGCATGCTCTTCGACCCGATCGTGTTGATCTCCCTGCCGATTTCCTGGCAGACGAAGTCCAGCCTTTTCCCCTGAGGTCCGCTCATCCCGAGTGACTCCTGCAGGCTTTCCAGGTGCGCCTTCGTCCGCTGCACCTCCTCGTTGATGTCCCCCCGAATGAGCTGCACCGCGGTCTCCGCCAGGATGCGGGATTCGTCCACCCCGTCCCCGAGCAGCTCGCGGAAGCGCTCGCGCAGGCCGGTTTTGATCTTCACCTCGATCTCGGGGACCTTCGTCTCGATGACCGCCATTCTTTCGCGGATGTCAGCTGCGCATCGGCGGATGTCCTGTTCGGTCTTTCGGCCTTCCACTATTCGCGATGCATCGAAATCCGCGAATACCTTGTCCAGCAGCGGCACGACGAGAGCCCAAAGCGCCTCGGGATCTTTCCGGCTGACGGTCTTGAGCACGCCTTCCAGCCCTATCAGGTGCGCAAGCGTGGGCCGCTCGCGGATCCCCGCCGTGCGGCGCAGCTCTTCGATCGCGGCGGCATATGTGCGCACACGCGCGTGGTCCACCACGACGTCGCTTGAATCCTCCAGCTCGGTGAGAGACAGGTAGAACTCGATCTTGCCGCGCTGGATCCGCGAGGACAGGTATTCGCGCACCCGGGGCTCAAGCTGCTTGATGCTGTAGGGCAGGTTGATGAAGAGCTCGAGAAAGCGGTTGTTGTACGAGCGCACTTCCAGCACCATCTGTACGCGGCTGTCGCGATGCTCCCCGTGGCCGAACCCCGTCATGCTTGTCATCGCCCGCCTCCGCGGAGCCGCAGCAACTCACGCCCGATCTTCCAGTTGTCCCCCGCGCCCATCGTGATGAAAAGATCGCCCGGCTTGAGCTCCCCTGCAAGGGGGGCAACAGCATCCGCCGGATCCTCGATGTACCTGACATGGGGATGGTTCCGAGACACCTCGCGGAACAGGTCTTCACCCGTTATGCCGCCCTCGTTGGTCTCGCGGGCCGATGCGTATATCCTGTGCAGCACGACGGAGTCGGCGGGACCGAAGCACCTCCCGAACTCCGGAAGCAGGGCGTGCGTGCGGGAGTAGGTATGGGACATGAAGTCCACGAGAAGGCGCCGCTCGGGATAGAAACTGCGGAGCCCCGCGAGAGTCTTTTCGATGGCCGTCGGGTGGTGCGCGTAGTCGTCCATGAAAAGCACGCCTTCCGCCTCCCCCACAATTTCACTCCGTCTCCTGCTTCCCGCAAACGATGACAGAGCGCGTGCGGCACCTTGCCAATCGGGTTCCCTGCCGGGCCGGTCTGCCTGCCAGAGCTGGACACAGAGGGCGAGCGCAGCGGCCGCGTTCAGCACGTTATGCGCGCCAGGGACTTTCAGCTCGAAATCGCAGGCGGTCCCGGCGAGCCGGAACCGGGTGCGCCCGCTCCCCTGCTCTTCACGGGCGATGCGGAATGGGCCGTCTGCCGTCCTGCCATAGGCGATGAAAGCAAGGTCCGTCCGCTTGGCGTGGACGCGCCGTGCCGCCTCTCGGGCGCCGTCGTCATCCGCGCAGAAGATCAGCGCGCCGCCTGGCGCCAGCATCAACCCGTACTCCTCGAACGCCGACAGCATGTCCTGCAGGTCGTGGAAATAGTCCAGGTGGTCGGGTTCGATGCTGGTCATGACGATCCTGCGCGGCCTGAAGCTCAGGAAGTGCCGTCGGTACTCGCAGGTCTCGGCCACCAGGTAGCGGTCTCCCTGGACCAGTGTCGACCTGCTGCCGAACCCGGGGACCTCGGCGCCCACGAGCACCGTCGCGGGCACACCCCACTCCTTGAGGATGATTCCGCACATTGCGGTTGTTGTCGATTTCCCATGTACGCCGCTGATCCCGCTCGCATCCGCGAGCGCCGACAGTGCTCCGAGTGCCTCCGGATAGATAAGCGTGGGGATCCCCCGCTCCGCAGCGGCGCGAAGCTCGGGGTTCTCTTCCTTCCTGTATGCGGCGGAATGCACGACGAGCTGCGTGTCCGTTGGAAGGTTCCCGATATCAAAGCCTTCATGGTACGGGATGGACAGCCTTTGGAGCACGGCGTCGGTATAGAATTTTTCGCTGGTGTCCGAGCCCGTGATCCTGGCCCCGCGGGAGGAGAGGACCTCAGCGAGGGCCGCCATGCCCGTCCCCTTGATGCCGACGAGGTGGACGCGATAGCCCTGGAGGGATTCCGGAAGATGGAACGGCTCAGTCACGGAGCGTCTCCAGGCTGTTGTGCGATGACACGAAATGTCGAACGGCCCGACGGGCACCCGATAATAGCATGGCCGCCGGCGCAGACGCAATGTGCCGCCGAAATCAGCATGGGCAGAGCATCATGATGAAAGCGTGTATGCCTCCTATTTCGATTGCTCGAAGAGCCAGTCCCTCATTTCGCTGTTCGCATACGCTGGCACCCAGGACTGATGGGCGGTGGGCGCGATGTATACCTCATGCCCGTACTCCGAATACCGCGGCTTTCCGCCGGCCTCCCTCAGGGCCCTGACCGTCTCCCGCGAGAACCGAACGTTCACTGTCGGATCTTCCGCGGCGTGAAACACCCAGATAGGCTTTTTCGCGAGCACGGCCGCCTTTCCTGGGTCGAGCCCTCCGCAGATTCCTACGACCGCAGCGAACGTATCGGGATGGTCGACGTTCATCGCAAAGACGCCGAAGCAACCCATGGAAAGCCCGGTCGCGTACACGCGGTTTCTATCGACGCTGTGATCTGTCATGACTTGCTGCAGAACTGCGAACGCCATCCCTAATGCCTTCTCTGACCTGAATGGGTCACCAAACCCCCATCGTAGAAGCGTCGTCCATCCCATTCTCCCGACGTCGTCCGGCGAGGTCGCCGCGGGATCTTTCGGGTTCTGGGGAGCAAGCACAAAACAGGGGTGCCTTGCTTGCTCCCGGGGTTTTGCCCACATCGTTGCGCCCTGGTTTGCCGTCAGCTGGAACTCGTTGTCGCTCCCGGATTCTCCGGCGCCGTGAAGGAAGAGCACCAGCGGGTAGTTTCTGGTGGAATCGTAGCCCTCGGGCACGAACAGCCGATAGCCCATCGTGACGCCTGTCGCGGGATCGTGGTAGGTCTTTTTTCTGAAACTGTCCACGACGGGCCTGATGTCCTCGCGATTGATGGTGACCGTGTACACCGCGCGCTTGTCGGTGTGGTCCCTGACTTCGACCCTCACCTGATTGTCTCCAACTGCAAGCTTGAGCACGTGGGGCACTCCGGAAGAGATCGATTCGCCGTTGAGGATCATACTGACCGCGGAGCCGTGCTTTGTTCGGGGTACAACCGCGACCTCTTTAATATCGCTCTGCACATCGATTGTGTAGTCGAACGTGCTCTCTGAGAAAGCAGGGCTGAGAGAGCCAATGCCTCCGGACGTTGCCTGAACATCGAGGCCGCTCAGCCGGGGATCTCCTGCGGGCGATGCACCAAGACCCGCGCACCCGCCAAACAAAATCGCCATCCCCGAGGCTGCGAGTGCACACCTTGTGATTCTTTTCATGCTTTCCCCCCCAAGCACTTTGGCACATTTTATCACTTCCCAAAGTGGACACAAGGGGCGTACTTCTGCCGCCCCAAACCAATTGAAATCTCGTTTGCCTCTCACAGGAAGATTCGCTACGTTCGTCTGGTGAAGATCAATGAACCCTTCCTTGAGGAAAGCCTCGAGCACCTCGAAAAGACCAGGGCCTGGTCGCCTCGTGTCATCTCAAAGCTGGAAACCCTCATCCGAAGCGCCGAAGACGAGGCGCTCCTTCGCGTCAACCCCTTCCGATTTGCAGTGGACAGGAATATCAAAGAGCAGGAATCACTCGATCTCTTCCTCCACGCTTCGCTTCGAGGCCTGTTCACCATGGACTGGTCCCTCACCTGCCCGACGTGTGGAGAGGTCGTGGAAAGCTTCAAGACCCTGCAGAACATCCACGCGAGCTTCGGGTGCAACCTCTGCCGCACGAACATCGAAACCACCCTCGATGAAATGATCCACGTTGCCTTCACCGTGTCTCCCCGTGTGCGCGAGATCATCTTCCATCACCCGGAGAGCCTGTCTGCAGAAGACTACTACCTGAAATATCGCTTCGATCAGCAGGCGCACTATCCCGATGCCTCGCGCTTCGTGGACTTCTTCAGGAAGGAGGCGGTGTACTTTGCCACCATTCCCGCCGGGGGGAGCGCGGTCTTCGACGTCGAGCTTGGCCCGGGATGGCTGATAACCGGCGACCTGGAGAATGACACAGGATACTTCTTCGAGGTGCGTCAGGGTACCGGGGCCGTGAACGAACCTGTCCGGCTGGAACTTCGTCGGAATGCCCGGCTTGTGGAGGCGCCGCCGCGCTCAGTCGGCAGGCTTCGCGTGGAGCTGGTCAACACAATGGCCGAAGGCTCGCGGGTGTTCGGCGTTCAGGAGCCCATCGAGAAAGCGCCCCCGCTTGAGTTCGGCCGCGTGCTGACCGGTAAGCGGATCCTCAGCTCTCAGACCTTCCGCGACCTGTTCCGCAACGAAGTCATCTCCTCGGACGAAGGTCTGACCGTTCGCGACATCACGATTCTCTTTACCGACCTGAAGGGCTCGACAGCACTCTACGACAGGATCGGGGACCTCCGGGCATTCACCCTGGTCCGTCAGCATTTCGACAGCCTCGGCAAGGTGATACTCGGCCACGGAGGAGCGATCGTAAAGACAATTGGAGATGCAATCATGGCCTCCTTCCTGTCGCCGTTCGACGCGGCGGGCGCCGCGCTGGCCATGCTGGAGGAGATCGAAAGATTCAACGGCAACCTCGGCAGACGCGAGCTCGTGCTGAAGATGGGAATCCACCGCGGGGCTTCGATCGCCGTCACCATGAACGACCGCCTGGACTATTTCGGGCAGATGGTCAATGTCGCCTCCCGCGTGCAGGGCATTGCCGACGCGGACCAGATCTGCCTCACCGAAGAGGCGTTCAGCGCGGAAGGGGTTCGAGAGGTATTTCGAGAGCAGACCGTTTCCCAGGAAAGCTCAATGATCAAAGGCGTGCAGGGCGAGGTGGTCGTTTATCGGGTGCAGCCGCGCGTGATGGCGGCGGTCTGAGCAGTCCCAGAAAAGCAAAAAGGCGGCATTTCTGCCGCCGATTATCTCCTAGGGGATTCGAACCCCTGTTGCCGGGATGAAAACCCAGTGTCCTAACCCCTAGACGAAGGAGACACGAGTGATGCCGCGGGCTCCTTTCGGTCTCCGCAGCGCCGACCGCTCACCTATAGCCTCACGCGGCGGCATTTGTCAAGAGTTCGTGCACGCCAGGTGACTCGATGGGGCGTTTCGGTGTAAGATCCTTTCTCATTTTGAAGGAGGCCGTATGGCGAAGGTGAGCTGGAACCGGACCTGGAGCATCAAGATGCGCAAGAAGAGCCGGGGAAAAAAGGGAAAGAACAGGACGAAGAAGAAATAGTTGATAGATTCAGCGGCCGCGCTGTCTCGTGCAGCCGCGGCCGCTCCGCCGCTTCTATGGCGCTTCGACGTGCGCCTTCACGTTCGACAACGCCAGCTCGAGCTCCTTTTCATTCTGCCTGTGCACAACCGCTTCCGCGAGCTTCCCGAGGACGGGCATCGGCACCTCGTATTCGACAGCGATGGTCAGTTTCGAGCCTGCAGCCTCGCGTCCGTATGTGAAGTACCACTTCGCCCTGATGCCGCCCTTGCTGTCCGTGACGACCCTCTTGTACTGCTCCCACTCGAGGACGGTTGTTTCGCCGTCGAACTTGATACCGGCCATCTTGTAGGTCCATCGGAAGTGTGAGCCGATGTGGCTCGGCGTCTCCTGGATGTCTCGTATGTCGATCATTCCCGGAATGATCTCGAGGTTCGAGTGTACATCGGCCATGTAGTCAAAGACCTGCTCGACTGGTGCGTTCAACAGGATGCTTCTCTCCACTTTCACCATGACTTTCCTCCTCACTACTTTGCACTGCTCAGCCTATTCTACGCTGTCCGGTTCTCCCCCTCAACTCCCCGAGAGCGGCTTCCTCTTCGCGGTGATGGATCCCGAGACTCACAACGTTTGCCATGCGGGGTTTTAGATAGGAGCTACTTCCAGGCGCCTCCGCGAGCCGCACGCTTCAGGTACTGGCCTCGTCCCGGCTTTCCGAGGAACTTGTCCCCATCCACGATGACCTCGCCCCGGGAGAGCACCATGCGGGCGTTCCCCTTCACCGTGAAACCCTCGAACATCGAGTAGTCCACCTTCATGTGGTGGGTGCTGGCACTGATCGTGTAGGAAGCATTGGGGTCCCAGAGAACGAGGTCCGCGTCACTGCCCGGGGCTATTTCCCCCTTCTTCGGGTACATTCCAAAGATGCGGGCCGGCGTGGTGGAGGTCAGCTCGACGAACCGGTTCAGCGAAAGCTTCCCCCGGTTCACCCCATGGTGGTGAATGAGCTGGAGCCTGTTCTCGATGCCCGGGCCCCCGTTCGGAATCTTCGTGAAGTCGTCCTTGCCCAGGATCTTCTGGTCCTTGAAGCAGAACGGGCAATGATCCGTGGAGACCACCTGCAGGTGGTCGTTCTTCAGCCCGTCCCAGAGCTTCGGCAGATGCTCCTTGGGCCGCAGCGGCGGGGTGAAGACGTACTTTGCTCCCTCGAAGTTCGGCCGCGCAAGCTCATCGACGGTGAGAAGGAGGTACTGCGGGCATGTTTCGGCAAACGCCGGAACGCCGCGGTCCCTGGCTTCCCGCACTTCATTGAGGGCGTCCTCTGAAGAAAGGTGCACGATGTAGACCGGCACCTGCGCAATCTCGGCCATGGCGATGGCCCGGTGCACCGCCTCCGCCTCGGCACGCGGAGGGCGCGTGAGCGCGTGGTACACGGGCGCGGTCTTTCCCTCGGCAATTGCGCGGGCAACGATCACGTCGATCACGCTGCCATTTTCCGCGTGCATGCACACGAGCGCCCCGTTCTTCGAAGTCTGCGAAAGGGCCTTGAAGATTGTGGCGTCGTCCACCATCAAGGCGTTGGGATAGGCCATGAACAGCTTGAAGCTCGCCACGCCTTCCCTGACCATGTCGTCCATGTCCTCAAGGCCGGCGCCGCCGAGGTCGGTGATGATCATATGAAGCCCGTAGTCGATGGACGCCCTTCCTTGAGCCTTCTTCCACCAGGTATCCAGTGCTTGCCGCATCCGCGAGCCCCGGGCCTGGATGGCGAAGTCCACGATGGTCGTGGTGCCCCCGAAAGCCGCAGCGCGGGTGCCGCTTTCGAAGTCATCCGCCGAGGTGGTACCGCCGAAAGGCATGTCCAGGTGCGTGTGGGCATCCACTCCGCCGGGGATCACGTACAGCCCCCTTGCATCGATCACCTTTTCCGCGGCCTTTGCGTCGATGCCGCGGCGCACCTCCTTGATCCGTTCTCCATCAATCAGGACATCCGCGGTCTTCGTCTCCTTCGCGGTCACCACCTTGCCATTGCGAATCAACGTGCTCGCCATACGGCTTTCACTCCTGTCCCGGCCGGGCGTACTCCCGCCCGGATGATCTCTGCTCCCAGCTTTCCTTCGTCTTTCCCGTCTCGACCTGCACCATGGTGATGCAGCTCTCGACCGGGCAGACAAGCGAGCAGAGGTTGCAGCCAACGCACTCTTCTTCGTCCACCTGCGGGACACGGGGGCTGTGCCCATTACTCCCGTGATTGGAATCCAGCTTCGCAATTGGCGTCACACTGATGCTCGCCCTGCTTCTGGCCTGACGAACACCGGGCGCCTCCCGCGAGCCTTCGTGATGGATGCACTGATGCGCGCCGTCCCAGCAGGCCACGTAGCAGAGGTCGCACCCGATGCACTTTGTCGGGTCGATGCGTGCGACGATCTTGTAGTTCAGGTCCAGATGCTTCCACTCGGTCAGGCGCGGCAGCGTGAGACCGCGGAAGTCATCAATGGTCTTGTAGCCCTTCTCGTCCATCCAGTTGGAGAGCCCGTCGATCATGTCTTCCACGATTCGATACCCGTAGTGCATGACCGCGGTGCAGACCTGGACCGTGCCGCAGCCCACAAGGAAGAACTCCGCCGCGTCGCGCCAGCTCTGGATTCCTCCGATGCCGGATACCGGCAGCCCCACGTCCGGGTCCGAAGCGATCTGCTGGACGAGATGCAGGGCGATCGGTTTCACTGCGGGTCCGCAGTAGCCTCCGTGCGCGGACATGCCCCCGACGTTCGGCCGGGGAATCAGCGAGTCCAGGTCGATGCCGGTAATCGAGTTGATGGTGTTGATCGCGGAGAGCCCGTCGGCCCCGCCCTTGCGGGCGGCGCGCGCGATGACCCTGATGTCGGTCACATTCGGCGTAAGCTTCACCATCACCGGAGTCCGCGCGGCTTCCTTGGCCCACTCCGTGATCGTGCAGGAATATTCGGGAACCTGGCCCACCGCGGAGCCCATGCCGCGCTCGCTCATGCCGTGCGGGCAGCCGAAGTTCAGCTCCAGGCCGTCGGCCCCCGCGTCCTCGGCGCGCTTGACGATGTCGTGCCAGACCTCCCGCTTGGACTCCACCATCAGCGAGGCGATAATCGTGTGTTTCGGATACCGCTTCTTCACCTCGGCGATCTCCCGCACGTTGTCCTCGATGGACCGGTCGGAAATCAGCTCGATATTGTTCAGCCCTATCATGCGTTGGCCGCTCCAGTCAACCGAGGAGTAGCGCGAGGCGGTGTTGACCACCGGCTCGCCGATCGTCTTCCACACAGCCCCGCCCCACCCGGCGTCGAAGGCGCGCATGATCTGCTCGCCCGTGTTCGTTGGCGGCGCGGAGGCCAGCCAGAACGGATTGGGAGTCCGAATTCCCATGAAACGTGTGGACAGGTCAGCCACGGGACGCCTCCTTCCCTTCCAGTTGCGCCGCGATGGCCAGCGCCGCCCTCTTCCCGTCCGCAACCGCATCCACGATTTCGCGTCCCCCGTTCACACAGTCGCCTCCCGCGAAGTAGCGCGCGTTGGATGTGCGGCCCGTGGGCCGATCCACCATGATGGAGCCGCCCTTGAGCTGTATTCCATGGCCGTTCTTCAGCACTTCCACGAGCTTCGTCTGTCCCAGCGCGGGGATCGCCATGTCGCACATGAAATTGAAATCGGAGCCGTGAACGGGCTCGGCGTTGCGCCTGCCGCTTTCATCCGGTGGACCGAGCCGGGTCTCGACGAACTTCACCCCAGCGAGCCTTCCCTTGCCCTCGATGATTGCCACGGGCTGGACGAGCCAATGGAAGATCACGCCTTCCGCCTTGGAGTGTTCGTACTCCGTTGCGAAGGCGGGCATTTCCTTCTCCGTGCGCCGGTAGAAGACGTGAACCTCTTCGGCGCCCAGCCTGCGCGCAGCATTCGCCGCATCGATGGCCGTGTTGCCCCCACCGATCACCGCGATGCGCTTGCCCATGGGCACGTCCTTTTGGGTCTTGTATCGCTCGATGAAATGAAGCGCATCGATGATGCCCGGCAGGTCTTCGCCCGGAATGCCCATGCGGTGCATCGCACCGAGTCCCATTCCCAGGAAAATCACGGAGAACGTGCGCTCCAGCTGATCGAGGGACACATCGGCGCCGACGTCTGCGCAGTGAAACTCCACTCCCATGGCCCGGATCATTTCGACCTCGCGGAGGCTGTCGGACGGCCTGAGCTTGTACTCCGCTATTCCATACGTCGCAAGGCCGCCGGGGAGGGGGCGATTGTCGAAAACCGACACGGGGAAACCCCTGCGGCGCAACTCCGCCGCGCATGCAAGCGATGCCGGGCCGCCTCCGACGCAGGCGATCTTTTGCGCGTGCGTGAGGGGCGCCGCACGACGGCCAGAACCGCCGCCGGCCTCGGCGCGAGCAAAGAATCCATCCATCGCGTACCGCTGCAACCGGCCGATCTCGATCGGTTTCTTGTTGTACGTGCGCATGACGCACACCCCCTCGCAGAGCACGTCCACGGGGCAGGCGCGCGAGCAGCTCATGCCCAGGACGTTGGCCTCAAGGATCACGCGCGCGGATCCTCTCACGTTGCCGCTGGCGATCCGCTTGATGAAGCCAGGGACGTCGATATGCGTGGGGCAGGCGGACATGCAGGGCGCGTCGAAGCAGTTGAGGCATCTGTTGGCCTCCGTCACCGCCGAACGCGGGTCCAACGCCGGATGAAGATCAGGGAAGAGCTCGAGATTCTTGGAAAGAGGAAGCTCAGGCTCGCTCACGCGCGTCCTCCCTGCAATAGAATAATAACCTTCGCCCGGATGATCGCAAAGCAATTCTTGCCGGCGCCCGCGCCTTCGGGTACGTTTCCAATGGACGCCCGCGATTCCCGTCGCTACCTTTCGTGCCCAGAGGGACGCGAATGGAAAGGCTCGCCAGGCGGGAAGCTCCCGCGGTTGTCATCACGGGTGTTTCGACGGGAATCGGGAACGGCACGCTCCACGAGCTGATCGGTGCCGGCTATCACGTGTTCGGGAGCGTGCGGAAACGCGAAGACGCCGATCGTCTTTCAGCGGAGCTGGGAAACGCGTACACGCCGCTGATTTTCGATGTGACCGACCCGGCTGCAGTGGCAAGGGCTGCCGAAGTAATGCGGAAGGCGCTTGGAAGCCGCAAGCTCGATGGCCTTGTCAACAACGCGGGTGTCGCTGTGCCGGGGCCCCTCCTGGAGTTGCCCATTTCCGAGTTCCGCAGGCAGATCGAAGTGAATCTCGTGAGCGTCCTGTCGGTGACCCAGGCTTTCTTCCCTCTGCTGCGGAAAGCTTCTGATGACGGAGGGCGGCCTGCCCGCATCGTCAATATCAGCTCGGTGGCCGGACAGTTCGCCCTGCCGTTCCTGGGACCCTATGAAGCCTCGAAGCACGGTGTCGAAGGCCTCTCCGACAGCCTTCGGCGGGAGTGCATGCTGTACGGCGTGGAGGTTGTGGTCATCGATCCAGGAAGCGTCGCGACACCCATATGGAACAAGGCGGAAGAGCTGGACCTCTCCGTGTATGCGCACTCGCCGTACCGGGAGCCCTTGAAACGGATGAAAGATTCAATGGTTTCCTCAGGACGACGTGGGCTGCCGCCGGAACGCATCGGTCAGCTCGTTGTTGATGTGCTTGGGGCAAAGAAGCCCCGGGCTCGATACATGATCGGAAGCCAGAGAGTCATGGTCTGGATGTCGCGGCACCTCTTGAGCACTCGTGGGGTGGACCGCCTGATCGCGAAGAACCTGGGTCTTTTGGCTCCCCGGCGGCCTGGGCAAGCTGCTCTCTCAGAGGGTGGTTGACACTCCTGCCCCTGCTTTGTATCTTAGTGACAGCATCAGTGCGCCGCGGTGCGGAGCCTGAATAGCCAACAGAGTGTAAAGGGCCTTTCAAGTCCTCGCGGCGGCCTCACCGGCGACTCCACCGAACATCCACTCCAACCTGCCGGACAAAACGATAGATCAAAGGATCTCAATGACATTCTCAGAGTTTTCACTTTCCAAGGAGCTGCATGCCTCTGTACGGCGCATGGGCTTCGATCAGCCGACGCCCATTCAGCAGGCGGCGATTCCCGCGGCCCTCCAGGGACGCGACCTGCTGGCGAGCGCTGAAACCGGAAGCGGCAAGACCGCGGCCTTCCTCCTCCCCATCATGAACCGGCTGCTGCCGATGCAGCGCGGGGCAACTCGCGCCCTGGTATTGGCCCCGACCCGCGAGCTTGCAGCGCAGATCGCCGACCACTTCAAGGAGCTCGCCTCGGGCACCTCCCTCACCTGCGCCGCGGTGTACGGCGGTGTGGGCATGGGCAGCCAGGAGCGAGCCTTCCGCAAGGGCGTCGACATGATCGTTGCCTGCCCCGGCCGGCTGCTGGATCACATGAGGGGACCCTTTGCCGACCTCTCGGCTCTCCAGCATCTGGTGCTGGACGAGGCGGACAGGATGCTCGACATGGGCTTCCTCCCGGACATCAAGAGGGTGCTTGCGGCACTGCCGAAGAACCGACAGACCCTGTTCTTCTCCGCAACCCTGCCCCCGACCATCGTCGACCTTGCCGGCCAGCTCCTTCGCAATCCGGTGAAGATCGACATCGACCGGAAGCCTGCGCCCGTCAGCGGCCTTTCCCACGCGGTCTATCCCGTTCCGTCGGATCGGAAGCAGGGCCTCCTCCTTGAGCTTCTCGGCGGGCGGATCTCGGGGAGTGTTCTCGTTTTCACGCGGACCAAGCACCGCGCAAACCGCCTGGCCGATTACCTGGACAAAAACGGTGTGCGCTGCGAACGCATCCATGGCAATCGCAGCCAGTCCCAGCGTACCGCGGCGCTTGCCGGGTTCAAGAACGGCAGCTACAAGGTGCTCGTGGCAACGGACATCGCGGCACGAGGCATTGACGTTGAGGCGCTCGGTTCAGTCGTGAACTTCGACGTTCCGCACCAGCCCGAAGACTACATCCACCGCGTGGGCCGCACCGCGCGCGCTCAACTGACAGGAGATGCATACACGCTGGTTGCACCCGAAGAGGAGCGTGATTTCGGCGCGATAGAGCGTGCCCTGGGGAAACGCCTTCCCCGGCATCGGGTGGATGGCTTTGACTACACGTCGAAGCCGGCAGCCGTAGGCCGGTGGCCCTCTGCTGACCGACAGCCTGCACGAGGGGGAAATCCTCGCGCGGCAAGGGGCTCTGCGGCACCGGGCCGCCGCCCCACCTGGAGCCGGTGATCCCGGGACAACAAGGAAACAGACCAATCCCGAGGTGACATTCGAACGCCCGTCAGGTGTTGTATTGGTATTCACGGAGACGACGGGATGAAAGAAAAGAAGACCAGTGAATTGACCGCCTCGAGCATCGCAAATGCGGTCGGGATCGTTCTGTTCAACACGGTGCCGCTGTGGCGGCAGTACACGCAGGGAGTGGTCCTGGAGGATTTCGTCAGGATCCTCTGGGCAGCGAACCTCTCGTTCCTCATCCAGATCGTGGGGAACCTGTCGCTGATATTCTATCGGCCGCCCAGGTTCGCCGCATTCGTGCAGATCCTCGCCACATCGGCGGGGCTGCTCTCCCTCATCGTCTTCTATGTCGTGTTCCCGCTGGATTTCTCACAGGTCGGCGTCGCGTGGGTGAACTCCGCGCTGAAAATCGTCCTGATCGCGGGAATGGGTGGCACGGTGATCGCCCTGATCGCGCAGACCGTGCAACTTGCCGTGGGCTGGCGGCGCTTCGAGTACGAGACGAGATAGTCGCTGCGGGCCGTGAGGACAGGGCGACCGACCAGGCGGTCCGCCCCGTCATTTTTATTTCCGAGTCAGGTTCACCGCTACCCTGGCCAGCTCGACATCTTCCTCACTGGTCAGTCCGCTCACACCGATTGCTCCGATCACCTGCCCCTCATGAATGATCGGAAGGCCGCCTCCCCAGCCCGTGTAGCGCAGGCTGCCGAAGTTCGTCATCGGAAAATTGGTTTCCTGCATGCGGGCACCCACTTCCCCCGAGGGCTTGCGCTCCCGTGCGGCCGTGAACGCCTTGTTCATGGCGATGTACACGGGGGGAAGCTGACAACCGTCCATTCGAAGAAACGCGATCAGCTCACCGTGTGAGTCCGCAACCGCTACGCAGACGGCCTTCCCCGCGCCCTGCGCCTTCGTCCGAACTGCCTCGATCATCGCCTGTGCGTCGTTGTGCGACAGATTGTACGTCTGATACATGCTGCACTCCTGTTCGGCGAGTGTAGCGTCTGGGCTGTGGGAGCTTCAATCGGTCGCAAGCCGCATGGTGACCGGCACGTCGACTCCCCTACTTTGCGGTCAGGTATCCTTCAGCCTTGAGCAGCTCAGCGGTCAGAACTGCACCGCCCGCCGCACCCCTGATCGTGTTGTGGGAGAGGCAGACGAACCGGTAATCCAGCAGCCGGTCGTCGCGAAGCCGTCCGATCGTGATACCCATGCCCGCTGCGCGGGTGTTGTCCTTGCAGCCGCCTGCATCACGATCCAGTCTGGTCTGGGGTCGGTTCTCGTCGGTAAAATACTGCAGGAACGGATGGGGCGCAGTCGGCAGGCCGAGCTTCTGCGGTTTTCCTTTGAAGCTCTTCCACAGCTCGATGATTCTCTCTTTGGAGGGTTTCTGCTTGAACGACACGAACACAGCAGCCATGTGGCCGTCGGTGACCGGCACACGGATGCACTGGCTGGTGATGGCGGGTGAGCTCGTGTTCATGATGCCGTCCATCTCGACGGATCCCCAAACCTTCATCGGCTCGATCTCGCTCTTCTCTTCTTCCCCGCCGATGAACGGCATCACATTGTCCACCATCTCGGGCCATTCCTTGAAGGTCTTCCCCGCGCCCGAGATTGCCTGGTAGGTGCAGACGAATACCTTCTCGATTCCGAACTCCCTCAGGGGATGGAGGGCGGGCACGTAGCTCTGGATGGAGCAGTTGGGCTTCACCGTGATGAAGCCGCGCGTCACACCCAGCCGCCGGCGCTGCGCCTCGATGACTTCCAGGTGATGAGGGTTGATCTCCGGAAGGAGCATGGGAACGTCCGGGGTCAGGCGGTGGGCCGAATTGTTTGATACCACCGGAGTCTCCGCCTTCACGTAACTGTCCTCCAGGGCGCGGGTCTCGTCCTTCGGCATCACGACGGCACAGAAAATGAAGTCAACGCTTGCGGCAACCTCGTCGATCTTCGATGCTTCCTTCACCACCAGCGCGCCGATGGCAGGCGGGACGGGGGTCGTCATGGCCCAGCGTCCGCCGACCGCCTCGGCGTAGGTCTTGCCTGCGGAGCGCCCGCTTGCCGCCACGGTCACGACCTGGAACCAGGGGTGGTCCGCAAGAAGTGACACAAAGCGCTGGCCCACCATTCCGGTGGCACCGACGATGCCTGCCCTCAGTTTTTGCGCCATGCCCGCCTCTCCTCCTCGTCGAGGTTCGGGCATGATACCGGGAGAAGAAGATTCGATCAAGGGAGGGAAAGGACTATTCCATAGTGATAGGGCGGGAGATCAATCACCTCTGTCTCTTTGGCGATGAGGCCAGCCTCCCTCCCCCACTGCACACAATCGGCTGGCCGCGGCCTGATGGCCAGAGATGGGCCGCGAGGCGTCGACGGGTCGTGACGCCAGTGGATGATGTAGATCGAGCCGCCCTTCGCGGTCACCTTTGCGGCCTGTTTGAGCATGCGAACAGGATCTTCGCCGTGCAGAATATTGAAAAGAAAACATCCCGACTGCGACCCGGGATCGACATCAAACCCTTCCTCGAAGACATCCCATTTTCGACACACGAGGTTGAGGACGCCCAGCGTACGCGCCCGATCCGTCGTGCGTTGGACCATAACGGGATCTACGTCGTACGAGTGAAGGACTCCAGAAATGGCGCGTGCGATAGGAATCGAGAACGTACCGTAGCCGCAGCCCAGCTCGACGCAATCGCGGAGTTGCATGCCGATGCGGAGACGCTCGAGAATCACGTCCACTTGAAAGAGGGATTCCCAGTACGTCTCTTCCGGCATTCCGCTTTCGCGAAGCTTCACCGCGTCCCTCGCACGGTTCGCGTGACAAACTCCAGCAGCTTCAGCGAGTCAACGCTGCCGTTCTCCGGACCCTTTTCGAAATCTCCGGAAGACTGCGCCATCGAGTTGGTGACGTGGGCGACACACACCACGGCGCGTTTTCGCGCCTTGGCAAACGCATAGAGCGCCGCGGCTTCCATCTCGACACAGTCTGCCCCGAGCTTGCCTGCCCGCGAGATCGCCGCGGCCGTCTCTCTGAACGGCGCGTCGGTCGTCCAGGAAGTTCCAAGGGACAAGGCAACTGGCGACCTGTCCAGAACCGCATTCACATGCTTGAGCAGCCGGGGAGCGATGTGCGCGTACCTGCTTGGCGCGAGATAGTGACTGCTGGTGCCCTCGTCGCGAATCGCCCTCTCGATGACGAGAAATCGGGGTCCGTCCGCTGGCGCGTTGATCCTTCCCGCCGAAGTGATGCTCAGGAGAACCTGGCAGCCGGATGCGAACATCTCCTCGACGATCAGGACGGCGAACGGCGAGCCGACCGCACATCCGACGATGCCGACGGCGGTCCGGCCGAGAGTGAACTCGTACAGCTGCGTGTGGTAGCACGCCCAGTGCGGGTTCAGCGATGCGCGCCCCGTCTTGAGCAGATACCTGACGATGTCGCCATCCGGATCCAGCACGCATGTTCCCGGAATCGGGTGCTTCGCAATGGACTTCTGACGGCGCGCCTCACGCAGGAGATTCTCAGGAGTGAAGAGCGACCCGTCATGGACATCACTATGGTGCAGCATCGGCCTCTGGATAGTCTACATCGCGCATGTCAGATCGGACACAACAATTGTTCCGCGCATGGCCCATTGACGTGGGTATCTAGATGGCCTAATTTATGCCTATGAAAATAGCCAGTATCGCTGATCTCAAGAACAGAATCAGCGAGTATTTCTCTGCCGTTGAAAAAGGCGAGGAAGTCGAAGTGCGCAAGAGAAATGTTCCGATCGCCCGTATCGTGCCAATAGAGAAAAAACAGGCAAATCTCACAAGGCTCGGGTGCGGCAAGGGAACAGGCCGTATCCTTGCGGATCCCACTGCCCCGTTCATCTCCGAAGAGGATTGGCACATGATCAAGGAGAATAGAAAGTGAAAATCCTGCTGGACACCTGTGCGGTGTTGTGGAGCGTCCTCGATCCCCGCCTGCTGAGCAAGGCGGCAGTCGACGTCCTGACTGAAGAATCAACGGAGGTATTCGTATCGACGATCAGCTGTGCCGAAATCGCATGTGGCGTCGAACGAGCGCGGGTGCGCCTGGACCGTCACTGGAGGCTCTGGTTTCGCCACTTCATACAACTGAACGGGTGGCAAGTCCTGGACATCGGCCTCGGCCAGATCGAGGAGGCGTACTCACTGCCGGAGTATTCCCATCGCGACCCCGCAGACCGTATCATCATCGGCACCGCCCGTCTCCTCCAGTGTCCGATCGTGACCGGGGATAGACGAATACTCGAATACCCGCACGTTCAGAAAATCTGGTGACCGCTGGACCGGGCTTGCGTGCACGCTCCTCAGGCGTCGATCTGCCTTCCCATGTAGCTCGAGTAGTCCCTGACGATTGGCGAATATTCTTCCTCCATCAGGTGGGAGGAGATGAGGAAATCCGCGGTGGACCTGTTGCAGGCACTGGGGATGTTGTAGAGGACCGAAATGCGCAGGAGCGCCTTGACGTCCACGTCGTGAGGCTGCGGCTGCATGGGGTCCCAGAAAAAGATGAGAATGTCCACTCCCCCATCAGCGATCATCGAGCCCAACTGTTGGTCACCACCGAAAGGCCCCGATTTCAACTTGAGCAGAGGATGCAGGATAGGATGATCCTCGTCTGCCTGCCTTGCCAGCGCTTCCTCGACGAGCCTGCCGGTGGTGCCCGTGCAGATCAACTGGTGGTCCAGGAGAAGGCTCCAGTTCCAATTCACCCACTCCACCATGTCCTTCTTGCAGTTGTCATGGGCGACCAGGGCGATGCGTTTGCGAACATTCATGGTTCCTCCAATATACCCCTTCTACAGGGCACGGGCGGAACGATGACGATCGATCCAGATTCCGAGGGGCAGGAGCACAATCATTGCCAGGCATGGCACCGCCACAAGACTCGGAGGCAACATTGTGCTGAGCGGCATGGCGGCAAAGAATGCGGCCATGAGCCAGAACGCCCACGTGCCTGTGCGATCTTTTGCCTTGCTGCCCGTGAGATAGAGGACGATCCCGACGGCGAGCATTGCAAGCTCCGTGACAAGCGCCGCCACCATGCTGTTGTACAATCCGAGACCCACTTTCGGCGAGCCTCCGAAGAAGAGCGGCAGATCCGGCGGAAGGGGTTTTCCCATGCCCATGGGGTGCGAGAGGAAGTCCAGGATCCAATGGCTGAACACCAGCAGCCCGATCACGATGCCCATCCTGATATCCCGCGAAACAAGGGAGGCAACCGCAAACGCCGCGATGGACAATACTGCGGACATGAACAACCCATGAGTCAGATCCATGGCCAGCTCATTTCCCATTCGGTTGATGCCCGGAAGAAGGAATACGCCGATCAGCAGGTCCAGCGCCACCGCTGCCGTCAAGAGCACTCCGAGTGAAACCTTGGGCGCCACCCGCTTTGCCGCAAGCCCGATCCCGATGTGTCCAAAGAACATTTTCCACCTCCTCGAGCAGGGAAGCGATTCGTTCAACCCATCATGCGCCGAGCGGGACGTTTGTACAATTCTACGAAGTGGCCGCGGCGATCAGGCTCGCCTGCACGGCCAGGTTGCGCAGTGCGTCCCGGAACTCGGGAGGCCCCTGGACGACGAAGGGGACCCCGCGGGCCATGAGATAGCGTGCCCCGTAGTCCAGGTCATCGATCGGCCAGTCGAGGCACACGCCGTCGCCGGTCTCGGTGAGCGTCCCAAGCGATGAAGGGATCCTCTCTCGCACTCTGGCGAGCGGGGCCTTGAATGTCACCTTCAGGTGCCAATTCACCGGGTAGTTCTCGAGGTGCTCGACCGCGTAGGCGCGAAAGTCGAAGTCCGCGTGCTTCACGAACCGCTCGCCAGCGGGCAGGGTCTGCTCGATCCGGTCCAGCCTGAAGGTGCGGTAGTCCTTGCGCAGCCGGCAGAATCCGACGAGGTACCACTTGCCCTGCCGCCCGACAAGGCCGTAGGGCTCCACCGTTCGGTGCGTGAGGTCGTTCCGCTCGGACTTGTAGGTCATCTGGATGCACTGCTGACCCTGGATGGCGTCACTCAACAGCATGAGCAAGGATGCATCAGGTTTGGTCTCATCACTATAGGAAGAGAGGATCATTACCGAAGACATCGCGAGGACTCGTTCCCGGGCCGCCTGCGGCAGCACGCGCGTGATCTTCGACAGGGCGCCTTCCACTGCTGCCTGCGATTGCTCGATCTCCAGCCATGAGCTTCCCAGGAGCCCCAGGACGATTGCGGTTGCCTCCTGCTCGTCGAATATGAGAGGCGGCAGCTTGTATCCCGGACGGAGCCTGTATCCGCCGTAGCGACCTGGGTTGGCCTCGACAGGGATCCCAACGTCCTGGAGCTTCGAGATGTAGCGCCGCACCGTTCGCACATCCGTCTCCAGACGGGCGGCAAGCTCTGGCCCGGTCAGGCCCGGCCGTGACTGCAGGAGCTCGAGCACCGTCAGAACTCGGCCTGTTGGATGATACACGTCGGTCTCCCTCCGTCCATCCTAAAATCTTCCCTTTTTTTTCGAATGAGGACCGAATATGTCCTTATTCGAGGTTAAGCTGAAGGAGTAGAAATCGTCAAGGAGGGAAACCGTCATGTTTCGGAATTGGATGGAGCTTTATAGCTACATGAAGGATCGGCAGCGGGAGCTGCTTAGGGACGCCCAGAACGCCAGGAATGCCCGGCGGCGGCGCTCACTGCTTGTGCCGGGAGTACGAGTCGAACCCCACAACGGTCAGGATGATGATCCCCTTGATGAGGTACTGGATGTACACCTGGATGCCCAGCAGGTTGAACATGTTGTTCACGATATTGAGCAGCAGCACGCCGATGAGAATCCCGATGATGCTGCCTTCTCCGCCTGAGACGGTCGTGCCGCCGATGACGCAGGAAGCGATTGCATCCAGCTCGTAGCCCTGACCGGCAAGGGGCGTTGCCGCGTTCAAGCGCGCGGCGTAGATGATCCCCGACATTGCGGCCATCAGGCCGCCGATCACGAAGGTCATAATGTGGTAGAAGTCCACGGGAACCCCTGAGAGCCGGGTTGCCTCCTTGTTGCCGCCGACCGCGCAGGCGTATCGACCGAGGGTGGTCTTTTTCAGGATGAACTGCCAGACCACCACCATCGCCAGGAAGACGATGATCGGAAACGGGATGGGGCCAACGTACCCCGACCCGATGAACTGGAACTCCGTGGAGGAGCCCGTGATGGGGTAGCCGCCCGTGTACAGGTAGGTGAGACCGCGCAGGATCGTCATGGTGCCCAGGGTGGTAATGATCGCAACGATGTGCACCTTCGCGGTGAGCACGCCGTTCACGAGGCCTGCCAGCGCACCCACGAGGAGCACGACGAGGATCGCCGCGTACCACGGCATGCTTGCCTGCAGCTTGAGGCTCATTGCCGCCGCGAGAGCGAGCAGCGAGCCCACGGAGATGTCGAACCCGCCGCCGATGATGACGAACGCGGTTCCGATGGCCATGACTCCCACGATCGAGCTCTGGCGCAGGATGTTCAGCAGGTTCGTGGCGGTGAGAAAGTTCGGGGTGATGATGGAGATGATCACCCCGATGAAAAGGAACCCGATCATCAGCCCGTATTTCTTGATGGAGAAGCCGCCCCTGCGTGCCCACGTCCTCTCCCAGAGACCGCTCAGTCCGTTCATTGTCCGTTCCCCTTCAGCATCAGGGTGACCAGCTGCTCCTGGGACGTTCCCCGGGGGCACTCTGCCGCGATCCTTCCGCCGCGCATGACCAGGATCCTGTCCGACACGCGCACGATCTCCGGCACCTCGGCGGAGATGAAGATGATGCACGCCCCGGCGTTGGCGAGCCGGCGCATGATCCGGTGGATCTCAACCTTGGAGCCCACGTCGATTCCCCGCGTGGGCTCATCCATGATCAGCACTTTCTTCTCCGCCACCAGCCACTTGGCGATGACCACCTTCTGCTGGTTGCCTCCGCTGAGATTCGTCACGGCCTGACCGGCGTCGCGGATCTTGATGGAGAGATCCTGCACCACCCGGTTCACGGCGGCAAGCTCCCGGCCGCGGCTGAGGGCAAGCCAACCGGAGAACCGGCCCAGCGCGGCAATCGTCACGTTCTTGTACACTTCATGTCTCAGGATCAGCCCGTCGCGCTTCCTGTCCTCGGGAAGCATGCCGATGCCGTTGGCCACCGCGTCAACGGGGGAGGAGATCTTCCGGGGCCGGCCCTGGACGTACAGATTTCCGGAATCCGGCCTGTCCGCACCGAAGAGCAACCGGGCAAGCTCGGTCTTTCCCGAGCCCAGGACACCGGTGATGCCGAGGATCTCCCCCTGGAACGCGCAGAAGGAGACGTCGAGCACCGCGCGTCCGCGTGACAGACGCTCCGCACGGATAGCCTCGGGGCCACGCACCGCCACGGGCCGTGACGCCGCCTCGTCTGTCACTTCCTGGCCCACCATCAGCTTCACGACCTTGCCGTGGTCCAGCCCGGCGGTCGGCTGCGTGCCGACCTTCTTTCCGTCCCGGAGGACGGTGATCCGGTCACTGATGGTGAACACTTCCTCCAGGTAGTGCGTGATGTAAAGAACAGTGATGCCGCGCTGTCTCAAATCACGGATGATGCGGAAGAGGTGCTCGATCTCGTCATCGGAGAGCGCGTCGGTGGGCTCGTCCATGATGAGGAATGTGGCATTCCTGACCATTGCCTTGAGGATCTCCGTCATCTTCTGCTCGGCGACGCTCAGCCAGCGCGACTGCCTGTCCGGGGGAAGATCGAATGAGAGCCGCCGGCAAACCGACTCGAACTCCTCACGTGTGCGCCGCTCGTCGATCACGTTGAGAAATGAAGTGCGCTCGATTCCGAGAAACACGTTCTCCATGACGGTTAGCGTCGGGATCAGGCTGGTCTCCTGGTGGATGACGGCGATCCCTGCGGCTGCCGCCTCCCCCGGGGATGCAAAGGCGCGCTCCCGGCCGTCAAAGAACAGCCTCCCGCCGTCACGGGGATAGACGCCGGCGACCACTTTGACCAGTGTCGATTTGCCTGCGCCGTTCTCTCCCAGCAGGGCGTGCACTTCACCCCTTCCGATCTCCAGGTCGATCGAATCCAGCGCCTGCACGCCGGGGAATTTCTTGCTGACGCCGCAAAGTCGGAGCAGGGGAACCGGATTCTGCGTCATGCGTGCATCGCCGGGCCGGTCTTCGGTTGCGCTTCCCACTCCCCGAGGACACGCAGGTTGTCCTCGGGGATGTGCAGCAAGGCCCACGAGGCGATGACGCCCGTGGCCGGCGCCCGTACTTCGGAAAGGCTGGCCCGGAGAATTTCCGGGGTCGTATCGATACCGAAAAAGGGTATGCGCACCGCCTCAATGCCCGCGTAGACACGCCCCGATGCCCCCTGCAACAGGTCTGCAATACGTGCAAGCTCGGAGGAAATGACTCCTGGCCGCAAGCCATGTGCGAGCAGCTCCGCCTCCGTGTCGGGAAGACTCCATCCGAATACCTCTTTGAGCCCGGCACGGATCAGCGCGGGGTCGGCCGGAGGATGCAGGACCTGAAGGGCTTTCCAGAGGCTTGAGATTTCCAGCGGCAGGCCCGCGGGGCCCACGGCCCGGCAGTACAGCATCGGTTTCATCCAGTCGCAGAGTCGGCTCAGCCCCTGGTAATCCTGGCCGACAACGGGTGCCAGGGACGGGCTGAAAAGGTCCAGTCCCACTTCCAGCCGGCGCTCGTGCGCAAGCTCGCTGAATCGCTGGACGGCGGCGAGGATCGACCGCTCACGGAACCTGCCGAGCTCTTCGAGCCCGGCCGCTTCCCAGAACGAGCCGGTTTCCTTCCACGCTGAAAGGAACCGTGCGGGGCCGCTGCTGCGGAGCTCCTGAATGAAGGATCGGGCTTTCTGCCGCAGGGTGTCGAGCAATCCTCCGGTCTCCCGCTCGAACCGTGTGCTGCACGCGGAACAGAAGCAGCCCAGGAGAGATTCGAATCCGTTCGAAGGACCGGGGAAGCGGATCTTGTCCAGCATCACGCCGTCCATGTCCGTCTCATCGAGAAGCTTCGCAAAGGCCCGCAACACCGAATCGAGATAGCCCACGTTGTTGGGGCAGGAGAAAAGGAAACGTTCCTCTCCGCCCGCAAGCCCTTCCCATGCACCTGAGCTGCCGTGACCGCGTGTACCGCCGAAGCTCCTGACGAGGGTTTCCTCGGGCTGCGGCACGCCCGGTGAATCGGAGAGCACGGGGAACCAGAGCAGCGGCGTGACTCCCGTTGCGCGGCAGACCGCGGCAAGCTCGCGGGTCAAACCGGGCTCCGCGGCAGGCCAGAGGATGAGTGATTCGATGTGCGCCATCTCCTTCGCGCGGACAACTGCCCTGCTGACGGACAGGACGAGCTCCTCGCGGGGAACGCTCGAACGCGCATCGCTGCCGATGACCATCTGTGTGGCGATCCAGGGGTATCCCATCTTCCTTCTCATGAGAAAAGCAGGTCCCCCACCGACGGGGCGGGGACCTGCGCTTGTCTCCGTGGCGCCGAGCAGTCTACATCTCCGGCACGACCGAGTCCACGTTCTCCTTTGAGACGATGTACGGGACCACCTCGATGAAGGCGGGGATCTTCTCGCCCTTCAGGTATTTTACCGCTGCCTGAACCGCCTTGTACCCCGTGTCCGCGATGGAGTACGTGGCAGTCATGTCCACCGTCCCATCCTTTATGAGCGGGGCAAGCTCCTTGGCGAACTCATACCCGAGGATGGCGACCTTGTTCTGGTTGTACCCCTTCTCCTTGAGGGCCTGGGCCGCTGCGGTGGCGCCGTTGTACCAATGGCAGGCAACCAGGTCGACTCTCTGCCCGGATTGCAGGAACGCTTCCATCGCGGCAAGCGCGCCTTCCTTTGTCCAACCAGTGATCGCCTGGGAGTAAACGATCTTCCAGTTGGCGTGCGCGTCGACGATCTCCTTGAAGCCCTGGGTCCGCATCCTCTGCGGGGGGGTGCCCGGCGTGCCCTCGATCAGCACGATGTTGGCGGGATTGTTCCCCAGCGCCTTCTCGGCCATCTGGCCGATCAGCCGCCCGATGGTGATTTCGTTGGTGCCGATGTACGAGACGACCCCGTCAAGCGTTCCATCCGGGTTCGGTCCCACCACGTTGGTGAAAGTGATGAGCGGGATCTTCGCGTCTTTGCACACTTTCACCGCGGGGAGCAGGGCCTGGTTGTCGGCCGCGCACAGCATGATGAGATCAACCTTCTTTGCCGCGAAGTTCTCTACCTGCGAAAGCTGCTTGCCCGCGTCCCATTCAGCGTCCGAGTACGTGAGCTTGATTCCGTACTCCGAGGCTGCCTTGTCCATGCCCTTGCGCTCCGCGGTGAAGAACTCGACCGAGCCGGGCAGCGACACGGCCACCTCGAAGGTCTTCGCCTCCTTGGCGCCGCCCGCGAAGCCCAGCGCGAGCCCGAACACCAGCAGGACGCACGCGATCAAAACCAGTCTCTTCATATGAACTCCTTTCTCGATGGCCGTCACGCGGCCGGATGCCGGCCTTCTGCAAGAATCATGCCTCTATGGCGATGAGGGTTCGATGCAATCTCTTACAGGCAAGGAACTTGCCGGATATTTTCGAGGCTTCTTCCCGCGGGCCCAGCGGTGGGCAATCTCTTTCCCACCGACATGGGTCCATGGGAAGGCGTTTACACGCGGGCCGCTGGAGCGTCAGGAAGCGGCCCGGGGCGCGTGTCGGGTCCCAGAGTCGGGACGCGCACCTGGAAGCTCGTGCGGGCGCCCGGCGTGCTCGTACAGGAGATCATCCCGCCGTGCAGCTCCACGATGCGTTGGCAGATCGAGAGCCCCAGGCCGGCATTCCTGCGCGTCTTCTTCGTAGTGAAGAACGGATCGAAGATCCTCCCCATGATCTCAGGCGGGATCCCGCAGCCATTGTCTTCGATGCGGACGGTCACGGTCTCTCGCGAGTCATCCTCGCTGACTTCCACGGCAATGGCGCCGCCGTCAGGCACAGCCTCGATGCTGTTCGAGAAGAGGTTGAGAAAGAGCTGCCGGAGCTTGCTGTCATCGCCGAATACACGGATGGGGCTCCGAGGCAGCCTGCGAGTCACGTCAATGCGTTTCTCCGCGAATCGGTGTGACAGGAGCAGCATCACCTCCTCCAACGCCTCAGCGACATCCACCTCGTGGAAGGTCACATCACTGAACCGGGAGAACGAGAGCAGGCTTCCCACGATCTTCTCGATCCGGCTCACCTCGTTCTCGATCTTTCCGAGCTTCCCCCGGGAGTCCGGGTCCAGCTCGCGGCGCTTCAACAACTCGACGTAGTTCTGCACGATGCCCAGCGGGTTGTTGATCTCGTGCGCCACCCCCGCGGCGAGCTCGGCGGTGGAGGCCAGCTTCTCCGTGCGGAGGAGATATTCATCGATGGAGCGCTCGCGGGAGATATCCTCGATGAGGATGATCGTGCCCAGGAGAGCGTAATCCTCATCACGGAAGGGGAAGACGGAGACGGTGAGGATCTTCTGGCCCCGGTAGGCGCTTTCCTTCAGGAGGAGCTCCCGGTGGGACTCGATGCTTTCCATGACCCGGCTGAGGTCCGGGAAATGCTCGGCGCGCAGGACTTCGGAAAAGGACTTGCCTACCACCTCCCCGTCCAGCTCCAGAATTTTCGTGGCGGCGTAATTGGTGAGATACACAGCGTGGCCCTCGTTGAGGATGATGACGCCGACGGGGATGTTCTTGATGATGTTCTCGTTGTACCGCTTCAGGTTGTACAACTCCAGGTTCTGCCGTCCCAGCTCCTCGCGGCTGAGCACGAAGGAATAGGTCAGCTTGATCAGCTTCACCCTGTCCAGCTCCTCGATGCGCTCCGTGTCCATGGTGCGCCCGTCCTTGAGGATGGTGACCCGGTCGGCGAACTGGAAGATTTCGTCCATGTTGTGAGAGATGTAGATCACGCTCTTGCCCTGGTCCCGCAGGCGCAGCAGGAGCGGGTAGATGCGCTCCATCTCCTCGGGGGTGAGCTTGCTGGACACCTCGTCGAGGATGAGGATGCGCGGATCGAATGACAGGACGCGCGCGAGCTCCACCATGTGCTGGGCCGCCACGCTGAGCCGGCTCACCGGCAGGTCGACGTCCACGTGGAAGGAAAGCCGGGAGAAGAGCGCCGACGCTTCCTCGCGCATTCTCTTGTGATTGAGGCGCATCGGCCCGGATTTCAGGAAACGACCGGCAAAGATATTCTCCGCCGCGCTGAGCGATGGGATCACCGAAAGGTGCTGGTAGACCATCCCGATCCCGTTCTTGATCGCCGAGCGCGGGCTGAGCGATTCCACCCGTCTGCCGTCCAGCAGGATCTCTCCCGCCTCCTTGCGCACTGCGCCGCTCAGCAGCTTCACCAGCGAAGACTTGCCCGCCCGATGCGCCCCCACCAGCGCGTGGATCTCTCCGCGGTACAGGTCGAAGTCGGCGCCGCGCAGGGCCGGGATGCTCCCGTAGGAGACATGGACGGCGCGCATCTGCAGCAGGGGCGAGGCCGTCGGGGCTTTCATTCCATGCCGAGCTTCTTCATCCTGTTGTACAGGGTTTTCCTGCTGATGTTTAAAAGCCGCGCCGCTTTCTGCTTCTCCCCGCTCGTGCGGGCAAGCGCATCTGAAATCCGCTGACGTGTCAGTCTCTGGTACACAGCCTCGAGCCCGTCGGGAAAACCGTGGTCCCTCATCTTCAGGTATTGCGCAGGCAGGTGCTCCTCCCCGATCTGCGGCCCGTCGCAGAAGATTGCGGCCCTCTCGACGCAGTTGCGAAGCTCGCGAACATTACCCGGCCAGTCGTGGCGGAGGAGGAGATCCCTCACCGGCTCGGAGATCGACTCGATGTGCTTGGAGTACTTCGCATTGAACTGGCGCAGGAAATGGGTAAGCAGCCGGTCGATATCGTCCTTGCGATCGCGAAGCGCGGGCAGATGGATCGTGACGACGGAAAGTCGGTAGAAGAGGTCCTGCCGGAACAGCTTCTGTTTCAGGAGCTCGTTGACTTCCTTGTTCGTGGCCGCAATGACGCGGGCGCCGGACTTCAAGGTATCCACCCCGCCCAGCCGCTGGAACTCCCCGTCCTGCAGGACTCGCAGCAGCTTTGACTGCGTGGCAAGGGTCATGTCGCCGATTTCATCCAGGAACAGGGTGCCGCTTGCCGCCAGCTCGAGCTTGCCGATGTGCTGCCGGACGGCATCAGTGAATGCGCCTCGCTCGTGGCCGAACATCTCGCTCTCCAGGAGCGTGTCGGGGATGGAGGCGCAGTTCACTTTAACGAAGGGCCTGCCGCTTCTCGCGCTTTTTGCGTGGATGGCGGTTGCCGCAAGCTCCTTGCCGGTTCCGCTTTCCCCGGTGAGGAGAACGGGCGCATCGGTGAGCGCCACGCGGTCGATCTCGTCCATGATCCGGTGCATGCCGGCATTGCCGGTGACGAGCGAGGCGCCGCCGTGATCTTCGACGGCGCGCGCGCTGCTGTCCCGAAGCTGCTCGATTTCCCGCACCAGCTCACGTACCTTCAGCGGTTTGACGTAGAAGTTGAGCGCGCCGTAGCGCATGGCCTGCACCGCGTTTTCCACTGATGGGTACCCGGTGATCATGATCACCGGCAGCGCGCGATCCCTGGCCTTGATCACCTTCAGCAGGTCGAGGCCGCTCTGCTGGGGCATGCGGATGTCCATGATGAGCAGGTTCACCGCGCGGGACTCGAGGATGCCGGGCACCTCGCGGGGATCGCCAGTTGTGACCAGGTCGAACCCGTACGAGGCAAGAAGCTCGGAAAGGGAGGTGCACATCTCCTCCTCGTCGTCGACGATCAGCACGGTGAAGGCCATTCCGTGATGATACTGCACGGCGCTTTGCGGGAGCAAGAAGTGTTCCGGCACCGCGCATTCATGCATACACATTCAGGAATTGAAACGAGATTTCCCTTGACCCGCACGGCGACTGAAGCTACGCTGGTGCCGTCCCAATAACACATCGCGACAGGAGGAATTATGAAACGTAAGGCACTTGTCCTATTGCTCGTCGTCCTGGCAGCGGGCTTGGTGGGTGCGCAGGCGACGGAGATCCGGGTGCTGCTCGCCAACCATCCCTATGGAGAGCTGCTGAAGGCCGCAATCCCCGAGTTCGAGCAGGCCACCGGAATCAAAGTGAACGTGGAAAGCCTGCAGGAAAGCCAGCTCACCACCAAGCTCACGACCGAATTCGCCACCAGCTCCTCCTCGGTGGACGTCTTCATGACCCGTCCGCTCCAGGAAGGGAAGATGTTCTACAAGAACGGATGGTACGCGCCCCTTGCCGGCTTCGACTTCTCCGATTTCCCGAAAAATGCCATGAACGCGGCCAATTTCGGGACGAAGAGCTACCTCGTGCCGCTGGTCACCGAGTGGGAAGTCCTCTACTACAGGAAGGATCTCCTCAAGAAGGCCGGCATCAGGCCTCCGACGACATTTGTCGAGCTTGAAGCTGCCGCGAAGAAGCTCAACGACCCCGCGACAGGGATCGTCGGCTTTGCCTCGCGCGGAAAGGGCGCGGCCGCGGTCACGCAGATGTCGAGCTACGTCTACAACTACGGGGGCCTGTACCTCGACAATGGGAAGGCCGTGTTCGACGCGAAACCCTCGATGGACGCCATCCGCTACTACGGCAGGATGCTCGCAAACTACGGGCCGCAGGGCTCCACCTCGCTCTCGTGGGAGAACATCATGCCCCTCTTCCAGGCCGGCAAGGTGGCCATGTGGACGGACGCATCGGTCTTCTACGGGCAGATCGTGGATCCCGCGAAGTCGCAGATCCCCGCGGACGCGGTCGGGATCGCGACGTTCCCCGCCGGTCCCAAGACCAATACCCCGTACATCGTCGTGTCCTGGGGCATGGCCATGGCCAAGCAGTCCAAGAACAAGGACGCGGCCCTGAAGTTCCTGACCTGGGCAACGAGCAAGGACCTCGCGAAGCGCGGCATGCTTGCCAACATCACCATGGCTCGGTCCTCCGTCTGGAGCGATCCCGAGATCCTGGCCAAGATGAACAAGGACCTGGTGGACTCTCGGGCGTTCGCCGCAAAGAACGGCTTCCCCTACGACCGGCCCTACATGAGCGCCGTGGGTGAGGCGCGGGACCGGATCGGCGAGGTGGTCATCGCGTCCATCAACTCAGCGGGCGCCGCCGCGGACCTCGACAAGAAGGCGAAAGACATGGCAGCGAAGGTCAACGAGCTGTTGGAGGACACCGGAGAGGCCGGACAGTAACGGCTGACCACGGAGGCGGGAGGTCGTCCTGGCGATGACCGCCCGCCCCTCATTCATCCCCGCGCCTTTGCAGGCGCCCGCTCACGGAGAGGTCCTTGGCGAAAACCGGCTTCATCGATCGGCATTTCCAGATCCTCGCCCCGCTTCCCGCCGCGATCTTCGTCGTGGTGATGATCATCTTTCCCGTGGCGTATACGCTCTTTCTCAGCTTCACCAACTGGAACCTCACCTCGGGGAATCCCCTGCAGGTCGTAGCGCTCCGCAGCTACGCCCGCGTCCTGGCCGAGCCCCGATTCCTGGCCGCATTCGCGCGCACGTTCCTGTTCACCTTGCTTGCGGTGGGCGCGGAGACAGTGATCGGAACCGCGCTTGCCGTTCTGCTCAGGAGGAAATTCGTCGGCAAAGGGCTCGTCAAGCTGCTCCTGCTTCTGCCCCTCGTGGCAGCGCCGGTGGCAATCGGGATCTGCTGGAACCTTTTCTACGATCCGAACATCGGCCTTGCCAACCATATGTTGAAGCTCCTCGGTCTCGGCACGTTGAAGTGGGTCTACGATGCCGGCACCGTGATCCCCTCCCTGGCGATCGTGGACATCTGGCAATGGACGCCCATGATCACCCTGATCGTCATGGCAGGGCTGGCAGGGCTCTCGCCTGAGCCGTTCGAGTCTGCCCACGTGGATGGGGCCACCGAGGCCCAGATCCTCTGGCGGGTGACCCTCCCCATGGTCCTCCCGACAATCTTCACCGCCATGGTGCTCAGGTCCATCGACGGGCTGAAAACCTTTGACATCATTTACGCCATGACCGGTGGCGGCCCGGGCTACGCCTCGGAGACGCTCAATATCATGGCCTTCAAATACAGCTTCGAGTACTTCCGCATGGGGCAGTCCTCCGTGGTTCTCGTCTTCCTGTTCCTGGTGGTGCTTCTCTTCAGCCTCGGCATCATCCGGCTGCAGAGGATTTCGGAAAGATGAGGGTAGGCGGTTGAAGAGAGGGCGCACGGGCCGCATCGTTTCCTCCATCCTGATTCTCCTGATCTCCCTGCTCATCCTGTTCCCGTTCCTCTGGATCCTCTCCTCCTCTTTCAAGAAGCAGGTGGACATCATCGCCTCCCCTCCCCGCATCTTCTCCTTTGCGCCGGTGGTGACGAACTATATCCGGGTGTTCGCGGAACAGAACTTCCCGAAGTACTTCATGAACTCCGCGGTTGTGGGAGCGGTCTCGGTGGCGGCTTCTCTCCTCCTCGGACTTCCCGCGGCGTACAGCATCGCACGGTTCAGGCAGCAGCGGCTTTCGGTCTTCATCCTGGTGGCGCGCCTGATGCCCGGCATTTCCTTTCTCATGCCGTGGTACATCATCTTTTCGCGCCTGAAGCTGATGGACACCTATGTCGCCCTGATCCTCTCCCACATGCTGATCGTGCTCCCCGTGGTTGTGTGGGTCATGTCCAGCTATTTCAGGAGCATCCCGATTGAAATCGACGAGTCTGCGATGGTGGACGGAGCCACCCGGCAGCGCACGCTGGCCTCTCTCATCCTGCCGCTGTCAGGCCCGGGGATCGTCACGGCGACGACGCTTTCCTTCATCTTTTCCTGGAACAACTTCATGTTCTCCCAGGTGTTGAGCATGGAGAAAACGAGGACGCTTCCCATCGCCGTCTACAATTTTGTGTCCTACGCCGAGGTGGACTGGGGTGCGGTCATGGCAGCCGCGGTGGCGATCATGACCCCTGCGATCATCCTCACCATGATCTTCCAGAAGTACGTCGTGCAGGGCCTGACGCTCGGAGCAGTGAAGGGCTGAAAATGAAATCCGGGACAGTGGACGCTCCGGAGCCATCGGAAGCACCTTTCTCCGAAGCACACGCCGGCTTCTTCTATCACTGCTACTATGTGGATCATCCCTTTGTCCCTCGCTCGGAATCCGAGCTTTCCTGACTTCCCGCGAGCTCGTCTGCGTCCGAGACTGCGAGGATCCCATGAACCCGTATGGGATCGATTGCTTCTTTTTCCCGCGTGCGCGCATCGATTCCTTCCAGGCCAGGGAGCGGACCCTGGACCTCGTGTGCGGGGGATCGCATGTTTCCCTCCCGCTTGCCCGCTCACTCCTGGAAGCCGCGCAGCGCTGCCTGTCATGAGCTGCTACTGACGCCGGCACGCGGCGGCGCGCTCGAGAAGAAGAGCCCTTTCACGTCCATTTCGGGTGAGGAATGCCGCGCGTTCGAACTCCTCGCTCGCCTCGTCACACCGGTCGAGCTTTGCCAGAAGATCGCCGCGCACGCTTGGCAGGAGGTGGTACGCCTTGAGCGACGGCTCGGACAGCAAGGCATCGACGAGCTGCAGCCCCGCAGCGGGACCGAACGCCATCGCCACCGCGACTGCCCGGTTCAGCTCCACAACGGGTGAAGACGCGAGCTGGGCAAGCGCGTCGTAGAGCGCCACGATGCGCTGCCAGTCCGTTTCCGCGGCGGTGAGCGCCCGCGCATGACAGGCGGCGATGGCGGCCTGCAGCGCATACTGACCGAGGGCGCCCCCGGGCGCCTCGGCTCGCTCCAGCGCCGCAAGGCCGCGGCGGATGAGAAGCTGATCCCAGCGCGAGCGGTCCTGGTCCAGCAGCAATACCGGCTCTCCCGACGGGCCGATGCGGGCCGCCGCACGTGACGCCTGGATTTCCATGAGCGCGACCAGGCCGTGGACTTCAGGCTCCTGCGGCGCAAGCTCCGCAAGGATGCGGCCCAGGCGGAGCGCATCCTCGCAGAGTGCGGGGCGCATCCAATCGTCACCGAGGGTGGCTGAATAGCCTTCGTTGAATACGAGGTAGACCACCTCGAGCACCGACGACAGACGGGCGGCCCGGTCGGCCCCGCAGGGCACCTCGAAGGGGACGCGCGCTTCCTTGAGCGTGCGTTTGGCGCGCACGATCCGCTGGGCGATGGTGGGCTCAGGCACGAGAAACGCGCGGGCGATCTCCTCGGTGGTCAGGCCGCCGAGAAGTCGGAGCGTCAAGGCGACCCGCGCCTCTCCCGAGAGAACAGGATGACAGCACATGAACATGAGGCGCAGGAGGTCGTCGCCGAAGTCATCATCGGTTGCCGCATCGAGGTCCGGCCCGGCGGTTTCCCGCCGCGCCTGGATATCACGGCCGATCTCCTCATGCTTGCGTTCCAGGCGCCGGACTCGACGAAGTTGGTCGATGGCGCGGTTTTTCGCGGTGGTCATCAGCCAGGCGCCGGGTTTGTTCGGGACGCCTGATTGCGGCCATCGTTCGAGGGCCGCGACGAGCGCGTCGTGCGCGAGCTCTTCGGCAAGGCCGACGTCGCGCACGATCCGCGTGGGGGCCGCGATGATCCTGGCCGACTCGATCCTCCAGACTGCGTCGATTTCCCGATGAGTATCGGGCAGGGTCATGTCACGCCCCCCGACAATCTAGCGGGGGTACGCCGGCACGTCGTGCATCAGCCGGATTTCGGTCTCGCCGTCGCCGGCGATCTTCAGAAAGCGCTTCGCGAGTTCGATCGCCTCTGCTTTCGTCTTGACCTGGACTATCGCGAAGCCGGCGATCAACTCCTTTGTCTCGGTGAAGGGGCCATCCGTGACTTCGAACTTCCCTCCCGAGAGCCGGACACGGGAGCCCTTCGAGCTCGGCTGGAGCCCGTCGGTGGCCAGCAGGATCCCCGATTTCGCCATCTCCTCAATGAACTCGCCCATTTTTGCCATCTCCTGCTGTGTCGGGGGAACGCCTGCCTCAACGCTGTTCTGGTCAGCGGGCCTGTAGATCGTCATGAATCTCATCGTAGTATCTCCCTTCCATTTGACGACGAACATATGCGTGCAAAATCGACATCGTCAATTCGTTTTCTTTGTTGTCAGGATACGCCTGAAACGACATGACCAAGTCGGCGAGCTGGGCCGTCCATGACTCGTAACCGAGCATGGACGGCCCCCGGTGCGCTAGCGCGCGTTGCGCGACGACTGCGCGCGCAGGCGCTCCTCCGCATCCTTGAGCTCAGGCGTGAGCGCGGGGCCGAAATCGGCAGGCTCGAACACCCGGCGGATCTCGATCTCGGAATCCACGCCGGTGGGATTGGGGCAGCGCTTGACCCATTCGATGGCCTCGTCCATCGACTTCACCTGCCAGAGCCAGAATCCGGCGACCAGCTCCTTCGTCTCGGCGAAAGGCCCGTCGATCACGGCCCGCTTTCCTCCGGAGAACCTGACGCGCGCGCCCTTCGAGCTCGGGTGCAGCCCCTCGCCGGCGAGCAGGATGCCGGCCTTCACCAGCTCTTCGTTGTACTTCCCCATATCGGTCAGAAGCTCCGTGGTCGGCAGAACGCCCGCTTCTGTTTCCTTGCTGGCCTTGACCAGGATCATGACCTTCATCGCGCTACCTCCATAGAAATGGTCTTGAGCGGGTCCACATCAGCCCTTTCCTTCCACGACGAACGGCTGCAGGCAAAATCGACACTCCATTCGGATTCCGCAGCTACCATTCCTAAATACATGCGCTGCGCGGAGCGGGCAAGAAAAATAATCACCATAAGTTTGACCAGACAAAACCAAAACAGTACGTTCCATGGCAGAGGTCTACGGGAGGCTACGAGTACTATGACACAGCTCAATCCGTATCTTCATTTCGACGGGAATTGCCGTGAAGCGATGACTTTCTACAAAGCATGCCTGGGCGGAGAGCTGGCGCTGCAGACCGTCGGAGAATCGCCGATGGCAGCCCAGATGCCCCCCGACGCGCAGAAGAAGGTTCTCCACGCAAGCCTCAAGAGCGACGGCATGGTGATCATGGCATCTGACATGATGGGACCGGAGGGCGTCAAGAAGGGAAACGAGATCGCCCTCACCATCGTCTGCAGCAGCAAGGAAGAAATCGAGCGGTTCTTCGCAAAGCTCTCTGCCGGCGGGAAAGTCGGTCACCCCCTGAAAGAGGAGTTTTTCGGGCTGTACGGAGACCTCACGGACAGGTACGGAATCAACTGGATGGTCAACGACGAGCAGCCGAAAGCCTGATACGTCCGAGCGGTGTCAGCGCCTATAATGACTGGACCTTCGGCAGGGCCGGCTTCTCGACGATCTCTCCCGGAATCAAGAGCTCTTCGTTTCCGGCCGCGGCCTCCTGGATCTTGAACTGCTCGGTCAGTTTCTGCAGCTCCTGAGCCATGTCGGCGAGCAGCTCCGTCGCGCGGGACATTTCCTCTGCCGCGGTTGCGGCGCTCTGGGTCAGCTCATTCACGTTCTCGACCGCCTTCGAGACCTGCCGCGCGTTGCTGGTCTGCTCCGCCGTGGCCGCAGTGATGCTCTGGCTCATTTCGCTCACGCTATTCAGCGAGCCCGCCATCTGCTTTGCCGCGGTCACCTGCAGAGAGATGGATTCCGAAAGCCCTGTGATCATCTCCTGGACCTTCTGCGACGCAGCACGGATCTGTTCCATTGCGAGCTGCGACCGCCGGGCCTTCTCCACCCCTTTCGAGACATCCTTCGCGCTTTCGCGGATGAGATTTTCGATTTCCTTGGTCGATGAGGAGCTTCGGTCTGCAAGCTTGCTGACCTCTTCCGCCACGACGGCGAACCCGCGCCCGTGCTCGCCTGCGCGTGCCGCTTCGATGGAAGCGTTGAGGGCAAGCAGGTTCGTCTGGTCGGCGATGTCGCTGATCACGTTTACGATTCCGCCGATTTTTTACGAGCTGCCGGCAATGAGATTGATGCCGTCGACCACTTCGGAGACCGCGCGTGCCCCCTCCTGCGCGTTGTCCACCGAGTGGGTGGCCAGAGCCGAGATCTCGGCGAGGTTTTTCGACACGATCTCGATGGACTCGTGAACCTGCGCCATGGCCGAGGAACCCCGCTCCACGGCCTCCGCCTGTGTCCGGGCGTGCTCCGCCACCTGGTCCACCGAGGCGGCGAGCTCTTCCACCGACGCGCTCGTCTCCTGCAGCGTGGACGCCTGGCTCTGGGCTCCCTCTGACAGTTTCTGCGCACTGGCAAAGATCTGGTCGCTGGAGCCTGCCACGGCGCCGGCATTCTTCTGCACGGTGGCGATCGCGGTCTTCAGCCTGAGGCTCATCCCTCTCAGGGCGTCCGCGAGTGCCCCTATCTCGTCCTTCTGCGTTATGTCGAGCTGCACGGTGAAGTCGCCCTCCGCCACGGTCTGCGCGAACGCGAGGCTCTTGGAGAGGGGTCTCGTGATCGACCGGGTGATGCTGAGGGCAATGGCGATGGCCAGCAGCATTGCGGCCGCAACGCCAACGAACAGAAGGATATTGGCCGTCACCAGGCGGGCAACTGTGAGCCCTGCGATTGCGCCTGCGTCCTTCACCCCTTCATCAGACGTCTGCGTTGCGGCGTCGAGCACTGCCTGAGAAGCCGCATCTCCCGACGCCAGGAGTTTCGTCATCTTCTGCATGCCGTCGAGCAGGTCGCGGCAGGCGGATGCCAGATCCTGCCCCGAGAACGGGAGCTGCTGGAGGCTCGCCTTGTCCTCATCGTCGCTGAGCTGGGTGAGCGAGGCCACCTTCTCATCAAATGAAGAAAACCCATCGATTCCCGTCTGAAGGATCGAAGGATCGTTGAGCGCCGCTGCCTTGTAGACCGCCTTTGCAAGGTCGTCCGTTATGAAGACGATCTCGCCCATTGCATTGACTGCGGCAATCCTGCGGGAGATCTCCGAGGTCCCTGCCCGCCTCCTCAAAGAGTCTGAAAGTTTCCGGTTTTGTGATGCCAGAAAGGAGGAGCTCATCTTCTGCAGTGTGGTGACGGCAACCTCCTGGGCCCCCCGCGCGCTGAGGATGGCCTTTTCGGTGAGCTGAGTGTCGCCCAGGATCGCGTCGAGCTCCTTGAGCCTGTCGCTTGCCGCAGAGGAGTTTTTTCGAAGAACGCTCAACCGGGCATATTTCCCGGAGAGCGCTTGCGCATCGGCGATCGACTTCCCCATGTCCCCCATAAACGTCGTTGCACGGTCGAAGTAGCTCTGCTCCAGCGTCAGGGAGAACGCCTGCATGTTGGCGCTCGTCAGCTCTGCGGCGCGAGCCATCGAGTTCGTAACCGCGACCTGGGGTACCGTCTCCCGATCGAGCCGACGGACGTCGCCCTGGACTCCTGCCATGTTCAAGTAGACCAGACCGCCGAGGGCAACCATGATCGCGATGACAAGGCCGAACCCCACCCCGATCTTCGCCGCCATTCTCAGGTTCTTCACGAGGTCCTCCTCCCCGGCTGCGCCAAAGGCTGGATACTTCGCTCCCCAAAGCGTTCGAGGCGTCGCTCAGTTCTCAATTGAATTTTAGGACACTACCCCAGGCCGGGGTGCCGTGTCTTTGGACGAAACGGCTTTTTTGTGCACAAAACGAGACTTCCTGGGCCCGCGGGCGCGGCCGGCGCGCGCGGCCAGCGGCCAGGGAGCGCTGCCAGCGGCCAGGGAGCGCGCCGCCCTAATCGTCGATCGCCTGGTAGGCCAGGGTCCAGAAATCCAGGCAGACTTTCGGAGGACTGGGCGAATCCCAGTTCCTCTGCGTCATCAGGATGGTGACCATGTCCTCGCGAGGGTCTGAATACCAGGACGTGCCAAGGCCGCCGTCCCACCCAAACTTCCCCACAGACCCCGCGATGTGGTCACGACGGGTGATCACGGACATGCCGAATCCCCATCCGTGGCTGTCAAAGTAGCCCGAGACGAGCCCGGACGCTGCCTTCTGCTCCGGCGAAAGATGCTCGGTTGTCATGGTTTCCACCGATGGCCTGGACAGAATGCGCTCTCCGCCGTGCCTGCCCTTGTCCAGCATCATTTGGCCGAAAGCCAGGTAGTCGTCGATGGTCGAGACTAGTCCCGCTGCACCAGAAGGAAAAGCGGGCGGGCTGCTCCACTGGCCGCCCTCGGCTTTGTCGTAGAGCTCGAGCGCCCCTTTGGCGGGATTGAACCAGTAGCTGGCCGCCAGCCTGCCGAGCTTCACGGCAGGGACACTGAACGCTGTATCCTTCATGCCGAGCGGTCCGAAGAGTCGTTCCTGAAGGAATGCTTCAAGCGATTGTCCCGAGGCGCGGGCGATCAGCACTCCCAGCACGTCGGAGCCGGTGTTATACATCCACTTCTCGCCCGGATGGTGCAGGAGAGGCAGCGTCCCAAGGCGGCGGATCCACTCATCGGGTGCAGGCATCGTCGACGGGCTCGGCGGCCCCTGGCCGAGGAGCAGCTCATCCATGGCCTTCTGGATCGGATACGTGCCGGGGGGCGCCATGACGATTCCGAAGCCCATGCTGAAGGTCAGCAGGTCCCGCACGGTGATCGGCCGCCTGGCGGGCGCAGTGTCGTCCAGCGGCGCATCCAGCCGCTTGAGCACTTTGCGGTTGGCCAGCTCGGGCAGCAGCCGATCCACCGGCTCGTCCAATTGTACTTTGCATTCTTCCACCAGGATCATCGCTGCCGCAGCAGTGATCGGCTTGGTCATGGACGATATGCGGAAGATGGTGTCCCGTCGGATCTGGTCGCTACCGCCGATGGCCTTCAATCCAATCGCATCGACATGCACCTCGCCCCGCCGGCCCACCAGTGTGACGATTCCGGGCACTTCGCCGCGTTCGACGTAGCCGGCCATGACATCATGCATGCGGCCGAGCCGTGCCTTGGACAATACGCTGCTGCTCATGGATGCAAGGTAGCCAGGATGCGCGGCCGGGGCAATTCCGCTCAATGGACGTGTGTGCATTGGGCGTGTTTACATTTTCCCCGCATTCGTGGAAAAATGGGGCGCGAATGGGGAAGGATCGGAATGTCGATTCTCAGGAATCAAAGGTACCTGGGATCTTTGCCTCGATCCAGGACCGAATCCTTTCTGGGGCGCTGCTTCCGAGTACACGGCTGAGCTCCGTGAACCAGCTGGCGCGGGAGTGGAACGTGACGCGAGCCGTCGCGGCGGACGCGGTCGACCAGCTCCTTGCAGAGGGGTATCTCGAAGCCAGGCCGCGAAACACGCTCCTTGTGGCTGGCGGCGCGCTCTTCAAGGCAGAAGCGGCGCCTGATGCCGTTCCCCCCGTTGCCGGCAGGTTCGTGCCTTTCCGTTTCGATCTCATAGATTTCCGCCCCGGCGTGCCTGATCTCAGCCAATTCCCGACAAAGCTCTGGCAGCGGATCGCGGGGGACGTGTGGCGACGTATGCTGCCCCTCGATCTTTCCTACGGACGGCCGGAGGGACGCGCGGAGCTGCGACGGGAAATTGCGCGTCATCTCTGCTCCCGCCGCGGAGTGCGGTGCCATCCGGAGCAGATCCTGATCACGAGCGGCGCGACGCAGGCCATGGGACTTGTGAGCAGGCTGCTCCTCCGGGGTGCACGACAAGCATGCATCCTTGAAGATCCGGGGTCTGTGGAAGCCCGGAACATCGTTGCAGGCATCGGGGCGCGGATCCTTCCCATCCCCGCAGACGAACAGGGTCTGGTGACCGATGCCCTGCCGCAACGGGGGAAGCCCGCGTTCATCCACGTCACTCCTTCTCACCAGTTTCCCCTCGGCGGCACCATGCCTGTGCAGAGACGGGTGCGGCTCTTGAGCTATGCACGGAGACATTCTACTTTTGTCATCGAGGAGGACTCCGATGGCGACTTCCGCTACGACTCTCCTCCGCTCAGCTCGATCCAGGGACTCTGTCCTCGCCGGGTGTTTTACATCGGCACTTTCAGCATGACCCTCTTCCCTTCGCTGAGAGTCGGGTTTGTGGTCGTACCTCCGTCCATGGTCGCGGGCATGTACGACGCCAAACAGCGCGCGGACATCCATACTGCCGCAGCCGAACAGCTTGTCCTGGCACGCTTCATGGGGGACGGGCATTTTGCCCGGCATCTCGCGAGAATGAAAAAGGTCTACCAGAAATCGCGCAAGCTTCTCCTGGACGCTCTCAATCGCCATTTTCACGAGGAAGCGCGGATCCTGGGCTCCGCCTCGGGTCTTCACCTCTGCGTACGATTCCCCGGCATCAGGTTTACGCCGACCCTGCTGAACCGGATCGATCTCGCGGGCGTGGGCGTCTATCCCGTGGAAGACCACGCCATCAGGAAGGGCCAGTGGGAGGATGCCCTCGTTTTGGGCTTCGGAATGCTGGATCCTCGGCGCATCAATACGGGGATCGCCATCCTGAGGCGATGCCTGCCCGCATTGTGAAGCGGGGAGACCGGGGCCGGCTCAAAGGCTGTTGATATACATCGTCCTGTAACGCGCCCGCAGCTCGGAGGGAGTGATTCCCTGGACCGCCTTGAACTGGCGCAGGAAATGCCGGACAGATCCGAAGCCGCATTGGGAGGAGATCGCGGCAACGGATCCGTATGTCTCCTGCAACCGCAGTGTGGCTAGCTCTATGCGTTTCTGCAGAACGTACTCTCCGATAGAAAGCCCCATGACGCGTCTGAACTTCCTGCCGATGTAGTCAGGGTTATGCCGCAGAACATCGGCGACGTACTTGATTGACAGGTTCGGATCGGAAAGCCTTTCGGCGATGAGCGAAAGGATCGCGTAGGCAAGATCCGAGCCCGTGGGCAGGGTTCGGGGTACGGTGTGCTCTCCGATGGTCGCCTCGGTCGCGTTGATCAGCAGTTGCTGCACAAGTGCCTGGAATTTCAGACTGCTGTAGGAGGGACGCTCCTGTTCGTAGAGCAGATCGTGGAAGAGCCTGTTGAACGGCTCGGGGTCTTTCAGGTCGAGCTGCTGTTTCACGAGCGCGGCCCTGCTGAGGCGCTGCTTGATGACGTCCTTGTTGCTGAGAATAGTGTTCGCCTCGTCGTCGGAGAGCAGAGCGGGAAGCGACGCAGTGGAAAAGTGCAGCCAGTAGTAGGACACCGGTTCCGTGATGGCTTTCTTCCCCTGGTGCATTCGCCCGGCAGCGAGTATGCAGATGCGGTTTGGCCTTATCTCGACCTGTTCCCCTTCGTCTTCGATGAATGCCGAGTTTTTCCGGCCGAGGATGATGACGGACTCCGAGAGCGTCCTCTTCATGTGGATCCAGCCGGGGTTGAGCATGGCGCAGCCGCAATCGTCCGAGTGGATCCTGGGCAGATCAGAAAACAAAAAGTAGTTCAGTCGCTTCCTCCTCCCCGAAGGTCGGAATCCGTCACAAAATGCACGGAATTTGACATGTGTCAAAAATCGATACTGACAGGAGGCCGAACGGGAGAGTGGAACCCCGAAAAACCCCGGTCGGGAGCTGCTAAGAGCACCTTATCACGTCGGGCCGGCCGCTACAATTGGGGAGTCATCGCGTGGAAGCGCTGAAAAATGGCTTTGAAATCGCAATGCACAGGTGACAGATTCGGGTGAGGTCCGAAAACGTCATCTAGGCTCGGGAGTTGGTGGGTTGCGGGTTCCCGAAGCTGCGTCAACATTGCCGACGCCACCGTGGTGTGGCGATACCAAGACGCAGGAGGAGAAAATGAAGAAGCTTACTTCTTTGGCCGCGGCGCTCGTCGTGGGCCTCGTGCTGGCCGCTTCGTGCTTCGCGGCGGGCCCCGTGAAGATCAGCTACATCTACTGGGGCAGTCCGGCGGAGGACGTGGCCATCCAAAAGGCGCTCAAGGATTTCGAGACGGCGCATCCCGGAATCAATGCGGAGCCGATGTACCTCGCCGTCACCGGCACGGGAACGGAATACAACGCAAAGATGAAGGCAATGGCCGCTTCCGACACATTGCCGGACCTGGGATACTTCCGCGGCGATGATTTCGACAACTATGCTATAAACGGGTTCTTCCTTGACCTCACCGATCTCGCAAAGCGGGATGGGATGATCAAGGACTATCTGCCCACGACATGGCTTTCGAACGGCGGGAAGATCTATGGCGCATATACGGCGGCAGAGTGCCAGGTTCTGTACTTCAACAAGAATGTCCTCCAAGACGCCGGCGTGCCGGTACCTCCCGCGGACTACACCAAGGGCTGGAGCTGGAGCCAGTTCGTCACGTACCTGAAAAAGATCACCACGGACAGGAATGGAAAGCACCCGGGCGATTCGGGCTTTGATGTGAAAAAGGTTCTCCAGTGGGGAGTCCGGTACGAAGTGTGGCCATTCATGCTTTCCCCGACAGTCTGGGGCAATGGAGGCGCCTTCTTCTCCCCTGACGGGAAGCAGACTTTCATCGATAAGCCCGAGACGATAGATGCAATCCAGAAGCTCGCCGATCTGATGTACAAGGACCAGGTCATGCCGCCCACCACCTCGACCACCAGCATGGCTGCCGCTCAGACCCAGCTTCAAACCGGTCAGCTTGGATTCTACGTAGGCGGGCAGTGGGAGCTGCTGGATTTCGGCAAGAAGGGCTTCCCTTACGGAATCGGCGCCCTGCCCGTTCATAAGAAACCGGCCCAGATGTACGTCAGCGGCATCAACGTCGTTTTCGCCCAGACCAAGCATCCCGCAGAGGCGTGGGAGCTTCAGAAATGGATGATGACCCCGGATGCGACTCTGGGCTTGTACTCGGAGGGCCTGTGGATGCCTACAAAGGCCTCGTGGTACACCAACCCCACCGACCTCGCAAAGTGGATCTCGAATGCGGTCCACCCGGAGAGCTTCAAGGGAGCGGTCGTTGATTCGATGAAGGTCGCGCAACTCGATCCGCGCTTGATCAACAACGCGGAAATCTGGGGGACCTATGTCAGCCCGGCGCTGGACTCGGTCTGGTCGGGAAAGGTCTCGGCAAAAGAGGCGCTCACAAAGGCCGCCGATGCGCTTCGGAAGTCAGGATTGCTCAAGGGCGCATACAACTAGGATCTTTCTCTCCCCAACGGGAGCGGGGTTGTATCCCGGACGCGCGTGCGTCCGGGATCTTCCCCCTTGGGGAATACTTCACCACACACAAGGATGCACTAGAATGAGGATATGCACATCACAATGACTCGGAGAAACTCGACAGGCGGAAGGTCCATGGAGAGGAGCCAGAGATTCTGGGGCTGGATCTTCATCATGCCCCTCACGCTTGGTCTCACCATCTGGGTTGCATTCCCCCTGGGCATCAGCCTCGTTGCCAGCACCTGGCGGTGGGACATGATAGGCCCGCCACGCTTCATCGGGCTTGGAAACTTCATCACGATGTTCACGGCTGATCCCCTTTTTCTGCAGTCCGTCATCGTCACCCTGAAATACACGCTTCTGAGCGTCCCGCTCCAGCTCCTGATTGCGTTCGGATTGGCCCTGCTGTTGACCTCCCGGGTCAAGGGGATCGGGATCTACCGCACGGTTTTTTACATCCCGTCCCTCATCCCCGTCGTGGTGAGCTCGGCAATGTGGCTCTGGCTTTTCGACCAGAGCTTCGGCCTTTTCAACATCATCCTCCAGCAGCTCGGGCTGCCCGCGCAGGGATGGATTTTCGACTCAGGGCAGGTGATCCAGAGCCTGGTGTTCATGAATCTCTGGACGGTCGGCAATATCGTTGTCATTTTCCTGGCCGGTCTTCAAGGCATACCGCGGCAACTCCGTGAGGCTGTCTCCATCGACGGCGGGAACCTCTGGCACGAGTTCCGGCATGTCATCGTTCCGTTCATGAGCCCCGTGATCTTCTACAACCTCGTGATCGGGCTCATCAACAACCTGCAGACATTCACCCAGCCCTACATCATGACGCATGGCGGACCTTCAAATGCTTCGCTCACCTATCTGCTGGAGATTTATCAGCAGGCGTTCCAGTTCAACAAGATGGGCTACGCCTGCGCCATGGCGTGGGTGTTCATCATCGTCACGATGATTCTGTCCGCGGTGCTTTTCAAGAGCTCGGGCCGGTGGGTCTATTACGAAGGGGGCGGGAAATGAGATTTCCGCGGGCGTTCGCCTTTCGCTCCCTGGTGACGGTCCTCATGATGCTGTTATCGGCCCTGTTCCTGCTTCCCTTTCTATGGCAGCTTCGCAGCTCCGTCATGACCATTTCCGAGATTTTCGCCTCGCCTCCCGGCGCTTTCCCGCATGTGCCCCAATGGCGCAACTATGTGGAAGTTTTTTCCATCATGCCGTTCGCGAGGTACTACCTCAATTCGCTGGTCATCGTCATCGTCAACATCATCGGCGCGCTTTTTGCCAATACGATCATCGCGTACGGACTCGCGCGCCTGAAGTTCAGGGGACGCACGCTCATGTTCTCCCTGAGCATCGCGACCTTGATGATGCCGACATCGATCACCTTGATCCCGACATTCATCGAGTGGCACTTTTTCCACGGCATCAATACCTTTCTCCCCTTGACGGTTCCGGCTTTCTTCGGCAATGCGCTGTTCATTTTCATGCTCGTGCAATTCTTCAGGGGCATCCCGCTCGATTTCGACGAGGCCGCATACATCGATGGGGCGAAGTACCCGCAGATCCTTCTCCACATAATCGTTCCGATCACGCGGCCCGCTCTGGCGGTCGTGGCGATTTTCACCTTCCTTGGGAGCTGGAACGACTACCTGGGCCCGCTGCTCTACTTGAATGAGCGCAGGCTGTACACCCTCGCCCTCGGGCTGCAATCCATGCTGTCCCAGTACACATCGGACTGGCACCTGCTGATGGCCGCTGCGACCCTCGTCACGGCTCCTCTGATCATTCTCTTCTTCCTCGCTCAAAAGTCTTTCGTGGAGGGACTCACGATGGGTGGGATCAAGGCATGAGTAAGACGGTACGTCGGCCCCGAATGGAGTCACGAAAGATGATGGCACAGATCGTTGATCAGGACGTCTCGATCCAATCCGGCTTCTGGAAACAGAAGCTCGACATGGTCATCGACAGAATGATCCCCTACCAGTGGCAGGCTCTGAACGACCAGATCCCCGATGCGGCGCCCAGTCACGCGGTGGAAAACTTCCGCATCGCCGCCGGCGATTCGCGAGGGGACTTCGCCGGCACGGTGTTCCAGGACAGTGACGTCGGCAAGTGGATCGAGGCCGCATGCTACAGCCTGGCCGAGCGCTACGACCGGAAGCTGGACGAGAGGCTGGATGAGCTGATCGAATGCATCGGCAGGGCGCAACGGCCCGATGGCTACCTCAACACGTATTTCACCGTGAGGGAGCCTGAGAAACGGTGGACCGACCTCGTTTCCGCCCATGAGCTGTACTGTGCGGGGCATCTTATCGAAGCAGCCGTTGCGCACTACCAGGTCACCGGCAAGAGATCCCTGCTGGAAATCGTCTGCCGCTACGCAGATCTGATCGCGCAGGAGTTTGGAACCGGGGCGGGCCAACGGCGGGGGTATTGCGGCCATCCCGAAATCGAGCAGGCGCTCTTTCGCCTGTACCGCGTGACGGACAACCCCCGCTATCGCGATCTGGCAGCCTATTTCATCGATGAGCGGGGGCGCGATCCGGGCGTTTTCCAGCGGGACGTGAAGTCAGACGCAAACCCTTATGGATTCGCAGTGGTGGAAAATCGCTGGCATCGGGCGGACTATTATCTTGCCCACAAGCCTGTGCGTGAGCAACTCGAGGTCACAGGCCACTCCGTTCGGGCCATGTACCTCTATGCGGCCATGACGGACTATTTCCTGGAAAGCGGGGAGAAAGCCCTGTGGGAGGTGCTCCGCGGCCTCTGGAACGACCTGGTCGGCAGAAAGCTGTACGTGACCGGCGGGCTGGGTTCCCAATCCTTCGGAGAACGGTTCACGACGGAGTATGATCTGCCCAGCGACACGGCCTACGCGGAAACCTGCGCGTCGATCGGCCTGGTCTTCTGGGCGCAGCGGATGCTTCTCTCCGACCCTCGTTCGGAATACGCCGACGTCATCGAGACCGCAATGTATAACGGCGTGCTGGCAGGAGTCTCTCTCGACGGATCCCGCTACTTCTATGTGAACCCCCTGGAAGTGCAGCCCGACGTCGCGCAGTACCGGCACGACCATGCACACGTGGAGACGAGCAGGGTCCGCTGGTTCGGATGCGCGTGCTGCCCCCCGAATATCGCACGCATGATCGCGTCCTTTTCCCGTTACCTCTACACGAGAAGCGCACGCACCGTCTGGGTCCAGCAGTACGTCGGAAGCAAGGCGACACTCGCCCTGGGGCCCCTGCGCGTGGCAATCACCCAGGTCACCGACTACCCGTGGAATGGGAAGATCGAATTGATCGTGGAAGGGGAAGCCGGCATTGCCTTTACTCTCGCCCTCCGAATCCCGTCCTGGTGTTCGTCTTTCACCTGTTCCATTAATGGGAGATCATGGGAGAAAAGCACGGTCAGGAACGGGTATCTTGAAATCTCGCGCACATGGGCGGGCTTGCACAAAGTCATCCTGGATCTCTCCATGCCCGTCCTCTTCATCCAGGCGGATGCGCAGGTCAAAGAGCTGGCCGGAAAGCTGGCGATTCGCCGCGGGCCCCTCATCTACTGCGTGGAGTCGTGCGACAATGGCCCGGACCTGCACATGCTGACTCTGAACGGCAATGCCGAGACATCGGCGGAGTACCGGTCAGATCTCATGGAAGGAACCTGCGTGGTCCACGCGCGCGGATATCGAAGCACGTCACAGCCACTGCCGGAACAGCCGCTGAGCCTCTACCGGGTTGCTGATCCCGGTCAATCCCGAAAATCCGTCAGAATCTCCGCGATCCCTTACCACCAATGGGGCAATCGCGAGCCGAACGGTGAGATGACGGTCTGGCTGCGCTCCACGTAAGGGGGGCACTCGTTGCCTTCCGGGTCCGCAGAAGCTACACTCCTGTGACTTGCGCAGGGTTCTTACACATGCCTCCCTCAGCGAGGGCTCGCGGGCACTGAGGGCCCGGGATAGAGATCTTGCCCGAATACTGGACAGGCTTGGAGAGCCTCCGCTCTGGGGACGCCGCCCCGGCTTTTCCACGCTCATCCGGATCATCCTCGAACAGCAGGTGTCGCTGGCCGCTGCCCGGACGCTCTATCGGCGGCTCGTCCGTCACCTGGGAATCATGACCGCAGAAACCGTGCGCGCCACCGGGGAGGCAGGATTGCGGGACCTGGGGCTGACGAGGCAGAAGGCTCGCTACTGCCACGGCCTGGCCGCGCGGATCTTCGACGGGAGCCTCGACCTCTCGGCAATCGCCGCCCTTCCTGACGCTGTCGGCCGGTCGACATTGTTGAGCATTCCCGGGCTCGGGCCCTGGAGCGTCGACATCTACTACCTGATGGCCCTGCGGCGTCCCGACGTGTGGCCTGAAGGCGACCTGGCGCTGGCCAGCGCGCTTCGCGACGTCAAGCGTATGGACGAGCTGCCGGCCAGGGAAGATCAGCATGCGCTGGCTGCCGGATGGTCCCCCTGGCGCTCCGTTGCGGCACGGCTTTTGTGGGCGCACTACCTGGACGCTCGCGGTCAATATGCGCCGAACCGTCGGGAATACACTGCCCGGGCCTGAATCATGGGGAAAGAGAAATCGAGTCCGGTCTATCTCACCACGAGCGCCGACGGCCTGCTCTCACAGAAGGCCGAGCTGCTCGAGGCACGCTCCTCTCCGTGCCGGTTGTGTCCGCATCGATGCGGGGTGAATCGACTCGATGGCGAGCGCGGCAAGTGCCGGCTGGGCGCAGAGATACTGGTGGCGAGCGCTTCGGCACATTTCGGTGAGGAAGCTCCGCTCGTCGGCCAGGGAGGTTCGGGGACGATTTTTTTCTCATCGTGCAACATGGCCTGCGTCTTCTGCCAGAACTACGAGATCAGTCATTTTGCCCGAGGAGACGCGCTGACCGCGGAGGAGCTCGCCGGGGTGATGCTTCGGCTGCAGGGGCTGGGATGCCACAACATCAATCTGGTCACTCCCACACACGTCGTGCATGCTGTCGTGCGGGCGCTGGCTGTGGCTGCACCGAAAGGTCTGCGGATACCACTGGTGTACAACTGCGGCGGATACGAGTCCCTCGAAACGCTCCGCCTGCTTGATGGTGTGATTGATATCTACATGCCCGATATCAAGTATTCTTCGAGCGAAGAAGCGCTGCGCTACTCCGGAGTCGAGGACTACTGGGAGAGAGCAAAGGATGCGGTGCGCGAAATGCACAGGCAGGTGGGAGATCTCGAGATAGACGCGAAAGGCGTCGCGCAGCGGGGCCTGCTCATCCGCCACCTCGTCATGCCGGGGAACCTGGGGGGAACGGATCGGGTTCTCGAATTCATTGCCCGGGAAATTTCCAGGGATAGTTACGTGAACGTGATGGACCAGTACAGACCCTGCTTCAAGGCATCCCGGATACCGGAGCTTTCGCGGCCGCTGACACGCTCCGAATACCTCCAGAGCATCACCGCGGCGCGACGCGCGGGACTATCCCGCGGGCTGCCGGACTGACGGGAGACAGCGGTCTTCGGCAGTTCTGTGCGCTCAGCCGTCGACTGAGAGGAGCCTGCGAAGATCCACGAGCTGGCCGACGTGGTAAGAGTTGTGGTCGATCACGAGGATCGCCTCCCTCAGAAGTGTCTGACCCTGACCGTGAGGGAAAGGAGCGAGGAGGTCGTTCTTCTGGTCCCGAACCAGCGCAATCATCGCCGCAAGATCGGACCTGAACTTCTCGATGCTCTCTTCCCAGAGTGTCGAGGAGTCGGGAGCGTCGTGCGGTGGCCAATAACCGTCAGGCCATTCCGGAGAGACATGGGCAGGGCTGCCGGAGAACTCCAGGATGTCCCATTGTGTGATCCATAGGTGGAAAACCTGCTGCCACGCGGTGTGCGCCAGGTGAGGGACGCGCTTTCCGATCAGCTCATGCGGGAACCCCTTCACCGCCTTCTCGAAACTCATGTGGGCGCCCTTGCCGCTCAGCGAATAGACTAATTGCTCGCGAAGCTTCGATTCGTCCATTGTGCCGCCTCCTCCGATCGACGATCGGTCATCCAATTTCCCATTATGACCGCAAACCATCCGCTGTTCCATCCTGCGTCCCCTCTCGACGGGGTGGGCCGGCCTCGCTACAGTGTGCGAAAACGTCGAGAGGTGATGAGCCATGAAAAAGTTCCTTCTCCCCCTTGTCGTCACTGCAACGATCGCGCTCAGCGGATGCGCGACGCTGCTCCTGCGCAGCGCTTGGCCCATGACCTCTGGAACAATATCGGGGCTACCGGTGTCGGCGCGCGTCGAGGTGGTGCGCGACGTGTACGGGATACCCCACATCACGGCGGCGAACGAGCACGACCTCTATGTTGCCCAGGGGTTCGTGCACGCGCAGGACAGGTTGTGGCAGATGGAATTACTCCGCCGACTCACGGAGGGAAGGCTCTCCGAGGTCTCTGGCGAGAGCATGGTTGCCGTGGACTACTTTGCCCGCATGACGGGTATGCCCTCCCTGAAGCGCGCGGCGTTCGATGACATGTCCGACGAAGAGCGGGGCTGGCTCGAAGCATATGCCCAAGGCGTGAACGCCTACCTGCGCCAGCGAGGCAGCGACCTGCCCGTAGAGTTCCGCTCGCTGGGCTTCTCTCCGGAGCCGTGGACGGCACGTGACTGCACAAGCCTCCTCCCCTTCTTCGCGTTGCAGCTCATGTTCCCCGCCTATGCGGAAGAGCTCCTTGCGCTTGCGCGCGGCAGCTCCTTCACGCTGCGCGAATGGAACGATCTGTTTCCGTCTGCGCCCGGGGCCGCGCTTCCTCCCGATTCGTACTTCGAAACCCTCGCCCGGCGGAAGAGAGGCGCCATCAATCCGTCGGCCTTTGTTTTCCACCAGGGCCTGCATGGTACGTATGCGCCTGCCAACCTCGCCAAGTCGATTCTCTCCTTTGGGGCGCCCCGAGGCATGAGCAACAACTGGACGGTCGCGCAGGGAAGCGACGGGCATCCCCTGCTGGCAAATGACCCGCATCTCATGACCGCGCTCCCCGCTGTATGGTACTTTTGCCACCTCACCGTGCCGGGCAAGCTCAATGTCGCAGGCACCTCGGTTGCCGGCAGTCCCGGCATCGTGATCGGGAGGAACGAGCACGTCGCCTGGGGCCTGACCAACGTCATGATCGATGCAGCGGACATCCTCGTGTTCGATGTGGATCCGAGCAACCCGACCCGATACCGGGTCGGCGGTGAACAGCGGACAATGCAGCGTGAGGACGTTCAGATTGCGCTTCCCCGGGGGAAGAAGGTGTCGATGCCGCTCTGGAAGACCAGCCAGGGCCCTGTCATCACAGCCGTGGAGCGGGGAACCGAAGCTGCGGCTGTGCTGAAGTGGTACGGCACGCTGCAGCCGGGAACGCTGCGCGATCACACCGTCCGCGGGCTTTTCTCCTTGATGAGGTCCCGGAGCGTTTCCGAGGCGCTGGATTCCGGCAGCCTTTTTGCCTCCCTGGGGCAGAACCTTCTCGCAGCCGACGACCAGGGTCACATCGGCTGGCACGCGTTCGGCGCCGCGCCGGTGCGTGTCGGATACACCGGTCGGCTCCCTGCGAATGGCAGCGACGGCGCCGACTGGGACGGCTTCCTCCCCTTCGATTCCCTCCCGCAGAGCGTCGATCCGACTGATGGCTGGCTTGCCACCGCGAACAACCCGCCGGAAGGCTGGACCGGACCGGCGCTGAGCTACACATGGGCGCCGATCTATCGCTACCAGCGAATCGTCCAGGCAGTGGCAAAAATGGCAGGGCCGAGCGTCGAGGATTTCAAACGATTGCAGCTGGACACTCATTCCCTGCAGGCGGACCGGCTCCTGCCCAAGCTCCTGGCCTACTCCTTCCCTGGTGAAACCGGACAGGCCGGTGCGGCGAGGAATGCCATGCGCATGCTGGGCGAATGGGACCACGAGGTGAGGCCTGAAAGCCGCGGAGCGGCAGTGTACGAAGTCTTCCTGGATGAGCTGGTCCGGGCGCTCTTGTCGAATGACCTTGGCGATGACCTCCCGCTCTACCTGAATGTAAAAGGATACGGCATCGAGGATGAGATCCTGGACCGCCCCGACTCGCCCCTGTGGGACCGCAAGGATACGGCCGAGAAGGAAGCCCCGGCGCAGATTCTCCAGTCCGCGCTCTCGAATACCATGGATGTGTGCGCAAAGCAGATGGGCTCGAACCCCGAGCGGTGGAGCTGGGGCAGGCTCCATGGCTACGTGTTCAAGCATCCCGGGGCAACCAACGGGTTGATGGAGATTCTCCTGAACCGGGGCCCATTTCCAGCACCCGGTGATAACAACACGGTGAACGTTTCATGGAGACTGGGAGCGCGCAGCGCATACGACGCCACAGTCATTCCCTCCATGCGGATGATCGCGGAGCCCGCCGATCCCGACGGTCTGTGGATCGTCGGGCCGCTGGGCCAATCGGGTCAGCCCGGGCAGGCGCACTATGATGACCTGATGAAACCCTACCTCGCCGGGGAAATGATTCACGTGCCTCTCACGTCGGCCGGGGTAAGCTCCATCGCGAGGGAAATCCTGGTCCTCGCCGACGGCGGATTCACCACGGACTACATGGACCCCGACGCGCTGTCCCGCCTGATCAGGGAAGAGCCGGAGCCGTACATCCTCGTCGATGTACGGACCAGGGAGGAGTACGCCTCCGGCCACATCTCCAGCGCTGTGAACATCCCCCTTGCCGTCATCGACAGCACGCTCCCCACGGATGATCGGTCCGCGCTGATCATTGTCTATTGCGCCTCCGGGCGTCGCTCCGCAGCCGCAAAGAAAACTTTGGATGACCTGGGCTTTACTCGCGTGGTCGATTTCGGCGGCATCTCACGGTGGAAAGGGAAGCTCGTTGTTGAAGGGAGCTCCACGGAATAGAGCACCCGCCTCCGTCCTCATTCCACGTCGATCTGGTACCAGAGCGTTGCGTACTGCTCCGAAATGTTGAAAGAAGCCGTTCCTTGTTTCAGGACCACCGGTACGCTGCGAACGGGCTTCCCACGAGGGTCGAGAGCCTGGACGGATACCCGCGACGCGCCCGCTCCAAGCCGAAGCGTCGCCGTTGCCGCAACACCTTCGACCATCACAGGCCCGGTGCCGAAATCGGGCCGGCAGGATACCCAGGCGCCTTCGGCCGGCATATCGAGGGGCTTTTTCGTCCGATAGTCGAAAAGGCCCATGGCAGTGTTCCGGGAGGTGGCGGCGATCGTCAGGAGGGAGCTGCTTCCTCTCGCTCCGAGATCACCTGTGATCGCGGAGACGGAGGCTGATGCGAAACCGAGCGCAGAGCGGTCGAGCCGAAGGGAGAAGTTGCCCATGGTCATCGTCCGGCCTGAAAAGAATCCTGCAACAGCTTTCGATCGCGGAGCATCGAGAGCAAAAATTCCCTGCTTCCAGTCCCAGGTGAGCTGGCCCGTGTCTGAACGTACAGGCCCCGTGGCGGCGCCTGTCTCGACACGCGCATTTGCCTCCCCGCCGACACGTATTGCGATACCCGCGCTGAGCGCGTCAGAGGGTCGCAGGCCCGACGCGGATTCGAGCCGCAGGTTCCATGCCGACGCGTTTGGCAAGGCTGCGCGCTCCGAGTCCTCGCTCAGCGCGCCGTAGCGCCATGTCCGCGCAGGAGAAACATCGGCGCGGCGGAAGACGCACGCGGCAGAGATGAAGTACGGCCAGGAAAGGGGGTTGTTCGCTACGTCGAAGAAATCGGCCAGCCTGCCTGCAGCCCAGTTGTCGGCGCCAGGCCCCGCAGGGCTGTAGGCGAACATCACAAGCCCGTCCCAGTCCTGGTACGCGGCGTAGGCGGAAGCGACGGGCATCTGCTCGGAGGCGAATGAGTTCGGCGCGGGCTCGCAGAACTCACTTACGACGAAGGGCCTGCCCGCCAACCGCGCAACGGCCGCCTCGGCAATCGCGCCGCCTGAAGGGTCATGCACCATAGGGTCGTTTCGGATGAACCAGTTCGACGAGTCCCAGGCCACGCCGGGAAACTCGGGATGCCGCCAGTAGGTGTGAGTGTCCAGGCCGTCGAGAGCCGCCATCTCCAGGGGAGTTGCAGTGAAGACGGAAGTGCCGATCACGACCGACTTGACGCCGAGGTCCTTCTTGAGAAACCGGTACATGCCATTCCAGTACTCTCGATCCGCGTCGTAGAGGAAGGACAGCCACGCCGACCGGTAGGCAGGGCTGATGGCCGCGTCGGATCTGGGCATCGCAATGCTTCCCGCGTCGAGGTTCTCTTCCGGCCCGAGGGCGTTCCCGCCTTCTCGGAGGAGCGCACCTGCAATCTCGACCTGGCCCGTCATAAGGCCCAGATCTGACACAAGAAGCCGGGCTTCGGCATCCGTAGAGGATGGCGAGACGAGAAACTGGAAATGCCGCCACTCAGTTCCCAGAGCGACGTCCCTCCACAGGCCGAGATCGTTCCACGGTTCGTGCGCCATCGCGAGGGCAATGGCAACCCTGCGGGATTTTTCGGCCCGCGCGGCAAAGGACAACGTGTACATCGTACCCGCGCGCACCGCAACGCCTTCCCGGGACAGCTGGACGTGCCAGCCCTCATCGCCCTTCGCGGTCACATCGATACGAGCAAGAGCTCCTTCTCTCGGGTCCTCGCCATAGGACACCGAACCTCGTGCAGGCCCGTTGAACTCACCCTGCCATTCCTTCGCGGAGGAAGGATCCACGAGCACCGGACCCGCAGGGGTGGAAAGGCCGAGTGACTTCACGAAAGCGCCGTGGTTGGCATAGCGCGACTTGAGAAGGGAATTCCAGCGCGCAGCCAACCCTCCGGCGAGGACATCGGGCAGCCCGTCCAGCTGGCCGCCGAGCCATGCATGCACGAGCCCGTTTTCGTTGTTGATCTCGACCATCGCCACCGCGGGGTCGTCGGCGTAGCGGACCTTGCGGATGGTGTTCCTGCGGTTGATCAGGGCCCGGGCCCAGCTCTTCTGCAGCTCCAGCATTGGGGGATAGAAGATGCCTATGGCGTGGCGAGCCTTGAAGTCCGCGATCCCGTCCAACGCTGCCGGCAGGTCATCGACGGACGAGAATTCGCGGCCCGCGAGCAGACCGAGCTCCACATAGATCCCGGAATCCGCAAATGCCGCAACGAGCGCGTCCAGCCGGGCGAGCATGGCCGGATCGGGATCGATCATGCGATCTCCCCACGTCCTGCCGAAGAGGTTGCGCGGCTGCCATGGCGCGTCCAGCGCATGGAGCCTCACGAAGTTGACCCCGAACTTCGCCATGCGCCGCGCAATCGCGCGTGACTCTTGCGGCGTGGGAAGCGATGAGAAGTTGACTCCGAGCAATCGAATGCGTGTCCCGCCCGCGGCATAGTGTCCGTCAGGCCCGATGACAATCCGGCGGGACTCATCGGTGGGACCAATCGGGCCGCCATTCCACGAGGTGAGGTCGAACGCACAAGGCGTTGAATCGTTCCAAGGGAGGACGAACGGGAAGAATGCGGCGGCCGGTATCGCCGAGCCGCCCAGGAAGAGAAACACGCCGATCACGACACTCGCCGTGATAGGGAGAGGAACCGCGTGCCGCCGACGGACCCTTTCCTTGCCACGAATCGCCATGGCGGTAAGTATAGTGTGATATACTGACAGAGTCTCGGAGGAGTCCGCATGCGCACTCTGCTCGCGCTCTTTCTCCTCGTGCCCCTCGCCGTCGGAGGCCAGGACTGGAAGCAAGCCCGTCTGGCCATGGTGCGCGACCAGATAGAGGCTCGGGGGGTGCGCGACCCGCTCGTGCTCGCGGCCATGCGCGCCGTAGAGCGCCACAAGTTTGTTCCCGAGGAATTGCAGCGACGGGCCTACAACGATTATCCCCTGCCCATCGGGGAGGGGCAGACCATTTCCCAGCCCTACATCGTGGCCCTGATGAGCGAGCTGGCAGGCCTGACGGGCAACGAGACGGTCCTCGAGGTCGGCACGGGGTCCGGCTACCAGGCCGCGATCCTCGCGCGGCTGGCGAAGCGTGTCTACACCATCGAGATCAAGCCGGTGCTGCACGCCCGGGCCGAGACACTGCTCGCCGGGCTGGGGCTTGCCAACGTAACGGCAATCGAAGGTGACGGGTACTTCGGCCTGCCATCGGCCGGGCCCTTCGACGCCATCCTTGTGACCGCTGCCGCGAGCCACGTACCGCCGCCGCTCCTGGCTCAGCTTGCGGAGGGCGGCCGGCTCGTGCTCCCGCTCGGCCACCCCTTCAGTGTGCAGGACCTCGTGGTCATTACGAAGCACGGCGGGACAACCACGGTGCGGAACGTGCTGCCCGTACAGTTTGTGCCACTCACCAGCCGGGCGCTCGGCCCCGGGCCGTGATCCCGTCCGCGGTATTCGCGCTCTCCCTAGCAACTCTCGGCTTCGAGCTGGCCCTCGCACGGTGGCTGGCCGTTGCGCATTGGGACAGCCTGGCGTTCCTGGTCATCGGGATCGCGATGTTCGGGCTGGCCGCCGGCGGGGTGGCGTACCAGGCCTGGCTGGGCCATCGCCGCGCGGTCCGGGCCCCTGCTGATCCCGGCAGAAGCCAGCAGGCGGCAGCCGGGCTCTGCATCGCCGGATCGGTCACGCTGGCCGGCTCGTTCCTGCTTGCGAAACGGCTGCCGCTGGACTGGCTGCTTCTCCCGGTGCAGCCGCAGCAGCTGGCCTGGCTTGCGGCCACGTGCCTCCTGCTCGCCCTGCCGTTCTTCTTTTCTGGCTTCCTCTCGTGTTTCGCCTACGCCGAGATGCCCGACCGGATCGGCCTGGTATCTGCTGCCGCGTTGGCAGGTTCCGCCCTGGGCGCCGCGGGCTTCCTGTTCCTGCTGCCGTTGCTGGAAGAAGGGAGGCTCGTCGCGGTGCTGGCCGGCGCGGCGCTCGCTCCGCCACTTTTGCTGCCGCTCTGCCGGGCAGGGCGGGCAGCGCCGGCGGGGCGCTTCTTGCACGCTGCAATCCCCGCGGCGGCAGCGGCGCTCGCCGCAGGGCTCATCTTCGGGGCGATGACGGGCAGCGGCCGGCTGTTCGCTATCACGCCGTCGCAATGGCAGACACTGCCGCAGCTGCTCATGCTGCCCGGAAGCCGGGTGATCTCGCGGCAGGCGGGAGCCTGGGGCAGGCTGGACGAGGTTGAGAGCACGCACCTTCGGTTTGCTCCGGGGCTCAGCCTCCAGGCTTCAGACCTTGTCCCTCCACAGCGCGCCCTTGTAGCCGACGGCGACAGCCTGACAGTCCTCCACGATCCTGCCGGGATCTCGTTTGCCCGATCCACCCACGCCTGGGCAGGCTACCTGCTGGCGGCGAGCGCTGGGGCGGCGGGCGCTGGTGCGCCGGTAGCTTCCCCCGTTCCTCTCCGCATCCTCGTCATCCACGGCGACGGTGGACTGGCAACTGCCTGCGCCCTCGCATCGATGCCGGCAGAGGTCACGGTGGTCAGTGAGAACGCCGGTCTTTCTCGCAGGATGGCCACATGGTACGCGGGCGCCGGCCTTGCTGTCATCGCGGACAACCCGCGATCCCTCCTCGCCCGTAAGGGTCCGTCATGGGACGTGATCCACCTGGAGCGGTGGGGCCCATCGGTCCCGGGGATGGCAGGGCTTTCGCAGAGCGCGCTGTTCACGGTCGATGCCATGTCTGCCTGCTGGCTTCGATTGTCCGAGCGCGGCGTGCTCATCGCATCACGAAGGCTGCTGCTGCCGCCCTCCGACAGCCTGCGCCTTTTTGCCACGGCAGTGTCCGCCCTGCGGTCCGCCGGCGTCGCCGATCCGGCGGAGCACCTCGCCGTGATCCGAGGTATCGATTCGATGTCGCTCCTCGTCTCGAAGCGGCCTCTGCGGGGCGTGCTCCTCTCAGGCTTGCGCTCCTTTGCCGACCGCCTCAGCTTCGACCTCGACTGGTTCCCTGGCATGGTCGCCGCGGATGCCGACCGCTACCAGAGCTTCGATCGACCGTTCTTCTATGACGCGTACACGGCCGCGCTCGGCGATGCGCGTTTCACCGACCGCTACCCCCTCGATGTGACACCGCAGTCTGACGACCGTCCGTTTCCCAACCGGTTCCTGCGCTGGACGAGAATCCGCGATTTTGCTGACCTGGCCGGCCGCCGGCTTCATGGCCTGCTTCTGTCCACGGAGCTCGTCGGCGGGGCCGTGCTCGTCGTGTCCATCGCAGCCGCTGGCGCTCTACTAGGTCTGCCGCTTGCGCTCCGGCGCCGTGGCGCCTCCCGCGCGCGTGGCTCCAGAGGGCTGGTCGCGGCGTGCGGCTTCACGGGAGCCGGGTTCCTGCTCGTGGAAATCTGCATCATCGATGCGACGGCCATCCTCTTCCCCGGGCCGCTCGTGCCGCTCGCGCTGGGCCTCATCGGCATGCTCGGCTTCGGGAGCCTGGGCAGCCTGGCATCCGGTCGGCTTCCTGATCGGGCCCTCGTGCCGATGCTTGCCACACTCACCCTCCTTCTGCCTTCGGTGGGGCTGCTGCTGATACGCGCTGTGCACTCCGCGCTGCCTCTGTCCGTCATCCCCAGGGCCCTTACGTGCATCACGGCCCTCGGACTTCCTTCCTTCCTCCTCGGCGTCCCGTTTCCCCTCCTCCTCCGACGAGCAGCGGCACCCAGGGACCGCACCATGGCGTGGGCAGCCAACGGCTGCGCATCGGTGCTCGCTTCTTCCGCGGCCGCGCTCATTGCCGCGGCCGCCGGTCTGTCGATTCTGCCGATGATCGCAGGTGCCTGCTATCTGGCGGCCGCAATCACGCTGAGGCTCTTCTCAGGCATCACGCAAGGATCTCCATCCTCAGCCCGAAATCATCCGCGGGTGGATTGGCAGGAACGATGAGCGCGGTACCGCGGATCACGCGCTCGGCAGTCCATAGGGCAGCGAAGGCATCCATGAGGTCATCCCTGCCGAACTGTCCAGCGGGCAAAGTGTCGCCCAACTGCAGACATGTTTTTCCGAAATTTGCACGCACCAGCCTCTCCCGCTCCGCGAAGCCTTCTGCTGACTTCTTCCGGTGTGCCATCGAGGTGCCAAAGTTCCAGCAGTGGAAACTGAGCTCCGGGTGCACTTCTCTGATCCGAGTCTGCCAATCTCGGTTCAGGCTGAGGAACCTGTCGACTTGATCCACCTTCCTCAGGATTGCCCAGGCCTGTCGGCTCATTTTCTTCCCTTCGATTCGCATCCTGATAGCACAGGCATCCTCGTAGCTGGCGGCAGCGAGGCAGGGGCGGATGGGTGCGGGGAAGACGCTGCTCGAACGCGGTCGTCCCAGCACTCTCCGAGCCTCGAGGTCGCACAACCTTGGCCCGGATTGCGCAAGGCCGATCGGAATGTCGATCATCACGATATCGGGCTTGGGTGCCAGTGCTGCGATTTCGGAAATGTCAGAGAGAATGTGGGCCTGGAGATGATCGGTGGTGAGATGCCGCACGACGCAGATCCAGCCTCCTGGACATCCGTCCATTCCTGCAAGGACTTTCGAATCCGGATTGCCACTGGCATTGCCGCGAAGCATCAATGCAGTACCCCATGCGCTAATGCGAAAGCTCGAGGTCCGTCATCACGCGCTGACTCCTCGCCGCATCAACGGTGCGCTCAGGTTCGTCTTACCTGTCCAGTGATAGCATTTCTTGCTATCACTGAGAATCTCCTCGCTCCGGCCAATGCGGCTGCGTCATGCGAGACCACCTCTGATACTTTTGGATTTCGCGCGGCGATTGATAACCCTGGTTGAACTCCATTTCCTGCAGCGCTATCCTGATGCGGCCCCGGTGGACAGGAGAAAGGGACAGCGCGGGATGCAACAGGACGGGACCGCTCTTCGCCTTTCGGCGACCGACATCGCGAATCACCTTTCCTGCCGGCACCTCACCCAGCTCGACCGCGCGGTTGCCGAGGGCCGGCTCAAGGCCCCCGCCTGGAGAGATCCATCGCTCGAGCTTCTGCGGGAGCGGGGCCTGATCCACGAGCGGGCGTACATCGATCATTTGCGCGAGAGAGGGCTCAACGTGGTCGAGCTGCGGGGCGATGAGAGCACGACGCTCTTCGCAGACCGGAACAAGGCCGGCGATCGCACCGCCGCCGTCGATCGCACCATCGCGGCCATGCGCGCCGGCGCGGACGCGATCGTGCAGGCGGATCTGGGCAGAGACCGTTGGATCGGCCGAGCCGACGTGCTCCTGAAGGTTCCCCAGCCCAGCGACCTCGGCGATTGGTCCTACGAGGTCGTGGACACCAAGCTCGCCCAGGAGACGCGCGGCGGAACGGTGCTTCAGCTCTGCCTGTATTCTGACCTGGTTGCTGATGTGCAGGGCCGGGCACCCGAGCTGATGCATGTCGTGAAGCCGGGACAGGGATACACGCACGAGAGTTTTCGAATCGATGATTTCGGCGCCTACTACCGGCTCGTGAGGAAGCGCCTTGAAGAGTCTATCGCGGCTCCGCCAACGCAATCAACGTATCCGAATCCCGTGGCCCACTGCGACATCTGCCGATGGAGGGACGAATGCGATGCGCGTCGGCATGCCGACGACAACCTCTGCCTGGTCGCGGGTATTCGACCACTTCACGTCGGAGAGCTCGAGCGCCAGGGAATCCACACGCTGAAGCAATTCGCAGAAGAGCCGAAGCCGCTTCGGGAGAAGCCCGAGCGCGGAAACACTGAAGCCTTCGCAAAGGCCCACGGACAGGCACGGATCCAGCTTGCAGGCCGGAACGCCGGGCGCGCCCTCTACGAGCTGCTGCCCCAGCAGCCGGGGCTCGGCCTCAGCCAGCTCCCCGAACCAGCCACGGGGGACATCTTTTTCGATATCGAATCGGATCCGTTCGTGGGTGACAGCGGTCTGGAGTATCTGCTCGGTGCAGCCTTTGCGGGGAAGCGCGGGAAGCTGGACTACAAAGCCCTCTGGGCGTTTGATCAAACCCAGGAGCGCAAAGCTCTCGAAGGATTCATCGACTTCGTCATGGACCGGTGGGAAAAGCACCCAGGGATGCACATCTACCACTTCTCGCCGTATGAACCCGGCGCGATCAAGCGTCTCATCGGCCGGCACGGCACGCGCGAGGCGGAAGTGGACCGGCTCCTGCGCGCCGAACGGTTTGTGGACCTTCTCGCTGTGACGCGTCACGGCGTGCGCGCAAGCGTCGAAAGTTATTCGCTGAAGTCACTCGAGCAGTGCTTCGGGTTCAGCCGGACCCTGGAGCTTCCCGCTGCAGGTGCCGCCCTTCGGTGCATTGCATGGGCGCTGGAGCTCACCGGTCCAGGGGATATCGCCACAGATGACCGCGAAGCCGTGGAGGCATACAACCGTGATGACTGTCTCTCGACGGCGGCCCTCCGCGACTGGCTTGAGGAACGGCGTGCGGAGTTGGAGGCACGGGACGGACTGATTGCCCGGCCTGAAGAGAAGAGCGGCGACGCCAGCGAGGCCATCGAGGAACGGGCCGCAGACGTGCAGGCGGTCTTCGATGGATTGACCTCCGGGCTTCCTGGGGATCGGACATCTTGGGGGCCCACCGAGCGTGCGCGCTGGCTTCTTGCCCATCAATTGGAATACTTCCGGCGCGAGGACAAGTGCGCATGGTGGGAGTTCTTCCGGATCCATGACCTGGGGCACGAGGAGCTCCTCGAAGAGCGAAAGGCGATTTCCGGACTGGAGTTCGCCGGAATTACAAAAGGCTCCACGAAAGCTCATGTCCACCGCTACACTTTCCCTGAGCAGGAAGCTGCCTTCGATGAGGGAGACGAGCTGCACGCAATCGGCGGAGACAAGGTGGGGAGGGTGGCCGCCCTCGACCTGGCACATCGCACCCTGGACATCGTCAAGTATTCGAAGGCGGCAGACGTCAATCCCTCCGCGGTGATGGTGAACGAACACGTCCCGGTGAAGCCGGTCGACGGCGCATTCCTCGAGCTCGCCGCCTCCATTGCACTGGAGGGGGTGGATGGCACAGGCGATTATCGCGCAGCAAGGGACCTGCTTCTGAGAAGAAACCCTCGCCTGAGCAAGCCAGGAAAAGGCTCGCTGCGCAAACCGGGTGAGAACATCGTCGACGCCGCGGTGCGCCTCGTGAAAAGCCTCGACAACAGCATCCTTCCGATCCAGGGGCCGCCCGGCACGGGCAAGACGTACACAGGGGCGCGGATGATCGTCGCCCTGGCCAGGGAAGGCAAGCGGATCGGGGTGACGGCGGTCAGCCACAAGGTCATCAAGAATCTGCTGAAAGAGGTGATGCGCGCAGCCGAGGGCGCACAAATCAAAGCAATCCACAAGGTCAGCAAGCCAAGCGAGGATGCGGACGAAGGGATCGAGGAAGTCACCGACAACGGCAAGGCGGCCGTAGGGCTCAGGGCGGGCAAGATTGCAGGCGGTACCACCTGGTTCTGGTCGCGAGAGGACATGATCGATTCCGTCGACTACCTCTTCATCGATGAGGCAGGACAAATGTCCCTTGCGCATGCGCTGGCCGCAGGGCGATCCGCGCGCAACATCGTGCTCCTGGGGGATCCGCAGCAGTTGGAGCAGCCGCAGCGGGGCGCGCACCCTGAAGGGGCGGAGGTGGCCGCACTGGTGCACGTCCTGGGAGGCAGGAAGACCATCACCGACGAATCAGGCCTTTTCCTCGACGAGACCTGGCGACTGCATCCCGCAATCTGCCGGTTCACTTCGGAGCTCTTCTACGAAGGCCGGCTTCGCTCCCGCGGTGGACTGGAAAGGCAGACCCTGAGCGGCGGAACGCCGTTCGCAGGCAGCGGACTCTTCTATGTCCCTGTCGAGCATTCGGGGAATCAGAACAATTCTTCGGAGGAAGTAGAGGCCCTTGCCCGCATCGTCAGAAGTCTTCTCACCCCCGGTGTGAAGTGGACCGATTCGAAGGGCGTGACCAGGGCGCTTGACGAATCCGACATCCTTGTTGTCGCCCCTTACAATGCGCAGGTGGCCGCGCTGATCGAGCGGCTGCCCCGCGGGGTGCGCGTGGGCACGGTGGACAGGTTCCAGGGACAGCAGGCGCCCGTGGTGATCTATTCGATGACCAGCTCTTCCGCGGAGGACGCCCCGCGCGGCATGAGCTTTCTCTACAATCCCAACCGCCTGAACGTCGCCACGAGCCGCGCGCAGTGCATCAGCATTCTCGTTGCCACCCGCCGGCTCCTGGAGCCGGAGTGCAGCTCACCCGAGCAGATGCGTTGGGCGAATGGCCTGTCCCGTTATCGGGAACTGGCAACGGAGGTGGAAATCTAGAGTCCCCGGCTGGATTCTTTGTGTTCCAGGCGGGCGATGCTTTCTCGACGCACCGCGTCCGCACGGATCATGATATTCTCTATAGCAAGGAGCTCGAGCTTGATGCTCCGCGCCGTCCCTCCGCGCTCGTGCACGGCCTTCACCTGGAACAGGCCGTTCAGGCCCTCCATCCGGCGATGAAGCGGGCGAAGCTGGTGAAGCTGCCAGTCAAGGAAATCGCAGAGCTGCTCCTCGTCCATCGCCTCGATACGGCGATTCCCGGGACTGCTCGCCTCAGTGATCTCTGCGAACACTGCCCGCAATTCGTGCATCTCCGAAACCAGCCTCAGGAAATCGATTGTTTCGGTCTTCACTTCCGAGATGGGGGATTGGCGATACTCGATATCGTAAAAACGATCGTCGAGCCTGCCAAGGCTCTTCTGAAACCACCGCCTGACCCGCTGTAAGAAACCGAGCTGGCGATTCTCGACACCGTGCTCGTTTTCCACCAGGACCATTTCGCACTCCCCGATCTCCTCGGCTGCCGTGCCGACGTTCCGAACGGCATTCAGGAGCTCGGCCCTGCGCCTGGAAACGTCTTCCGGTTTCGAGGTCGCGGGCTGTGGGACCGCAAGAGAAGTGAGGAGCTTCTCCATACGCTCCGCGGAACCCGGGGACTGGTCCTCTCCCAGGATTTCCTGAACGAGGTGCGGATGCCAGGTGCCTTCGGGCAGAACCTGCTCGAACGCCTTCCTCATGGCGAGCGCCTTCGCTGTCCGTTCCTCTCCGGTCCTCGTACGGGAGCCCAAAACCCGTGGAAGCACATTTGCGCGCACTTCGGCTTTCCAGGCTTCGCGGTGCCAGGCCTCCAGCTCTGCCACGCGGTCGCGGATGTCCCTGCTGAGTTTCTCGATCTGCGTCTGCGATTCGTGCAGGACACGGGAGGACAACGCGTCCATACTCAGCCGCACTTTCGTCATCAACCGGGCCAGGGCCCGCGTCGTAGGGCTGTGTGATGCCTCCCCGAAGCCTTCCCAATCCAGATAGGAGAGCAGGGAAGATATCCTTTTCAGCGCGGGGAGGTCCATGGCAGCAAGGGTGAATGCCGATCCGTCCACGAGGAAATCGAACTGACGGCGATAGGCGACAATTCGTCGGCTTACCTCTACAGTGTTGTCGGTTTCCAAAAGCGCCGAATCCGGGGGCACAACAATTTCACTCAGCTTCCCCTCATAGTCGTAGGGATCCTCGCGCAGCAGCCCTTTCTTGATGAGGGTCCCTGCAATGTTCTCAAAAAGGGACCTGTAGGTACCCAGCAAATCCTTCAACATCGGGATCCTGGTCGTTTCAAGCCAGGTCGCGCGTAGGGCGATCGCCTCTTCGAGACGCGGAAAGAAGTCCGGGGAGTCACTCTCCATGCCGCTTTATTATAGGGCCAAGTCAGCCGCGATGCAATTCCCCGGACTTATTGATACCCTATTCCAGACTTGATCTTTCCCTTTGTAGCGAATCGGCAAGAATTTCGCTGCACATTGCTCGGCCGCCATGGGGCGGCCGAGCGTCGATCATGATTCATTCGCCGGTTAGGCCGAAGTTCCTCCCCAGTTTATCCACAAGTCATTGAACTGTAAGGAATTATCGAGATTTCCAGGTGCAAAACGTAGGCATGTAAATGCTTCCTTGCATGTTGAAAGGACTTGACAAAGTGAGTCATT
>Ga0315279_10000647_pt1 | contig 65576 bp, 62 predicted proteins | sample YL17G06_20_MG_FD_203694 | JGI IMG/M metagenome (GOLD analysis project Ga0315279, IMG submission 203694) | Sediment microbial communities from Yellowstone Lake, YNP, Wyoming, USA - YL17G06_20 | ecosystem: Environmental > Aquatic > Freshwater > Lake > Sediment | place: USA: Wyoming | collected...
GGCTAACACACGGGCTTGAACAGCACCAATGCGCGGGCGGTCTTGGCTTGCCTGAACCGGAGGCCATTGTATCCGAAAGTGTTTCTTGTGGAAAGAATTGCGCCGCAGGCGTAATGACGGGCTAACAACGGCTTGCAGTTGACGCGCTTCGCGCGCCGCGTTCAGTGGTTCTTGGCTGTTGTGTCGTCGTCCGTATTCTATCATGCCTTGCCTGCGACCGCGCGCGGCTGACGCCCAGGCCGTTAGGCGCGCGACGTGCAGAGTAAGTACACCGAGCAATGAGCATCAGATCCCTTTTCCTAGATTCTTTTGCACTTGTTCAAGTATCAGCAGACCCATCATTTGCAGGGGTTGTCGAAGAGTTCATCACCTCGAACAGATACACTCTGGTTATTGGGGTTATGAATCTCATCGAGATTTATAGATGGAAGAAGCGCTGGACGGAAGTAGCAGATTTTATCTCCTCAGTGCCATTCTATATTGCTCAAAATCCTGAGGAGATTACCGACAACGAGGTCCTCAACTATCCCAATGAGGTTGCCCTACCTATCAGCTTTCGCTCATCGGATTATAGTTATTCAAGAGCCGAGTTGGAGGAAGCCATTGAAATCAACCTACAGGGTAAAATCTCGTCGTTTGATAAGCGATACAGAAGTGAACAGCAGAATATCCTTGAAGCCATCTTGAACAACCGAAGTAGCTTCCCACCTGAGAAAAATGGAAAATACTCGTCGTATCAAAGGTGGCTGTTTCTACAAACGAATATACTGAAGCTTCTTTTTCCGACCTATGGGGATTTCCTGAAGGAGAAGGCTTCCAAGTCACAAGAAATAAGAATCGAATGTTTTAAGTCCATCTACATTCAAGTTCTAGCCATTTTTCTTGAGTACTATGTGCAGAGAAAGGATGGGAAGCCGTCTGATGTAGGAGATTTCTATCAATTGAGCTATATTCCTTACGTTAGCCTAGCAGTTGTGGATAACGAAAGAAACGACTTAATACAGAGAATGAACCGGACGAGCGCGTTCCCGAAAAGATTATCCGCTCATAATCTTGCCCAATTCAGAAACATTATCAGAAGCCGCGCCTAACCCCCTCGTTCCAGCCGACGCGCTACGTGAGATCACGCAGCGCAATTGGTCTGGTCGTCGTGCTGGTTCACGCAGGGTAGCTTGCCAGTGACCGCGCGCGGCTGAACTCGCTGCCGTTAGCCGTGGCGGTCTCTCTGGCAGGTCGGCTGGTGCCTGTCACTGACTCTGCTCCCGATTCCCCGTCGAGGCCGGACGGCTGGAGCCGCGTGCCCACTCTAGGGCGTCCAGAAGTGCCGCGTGCAGTACGATGATTACGAGGGGGTGTTAGTGAAGGAGAAGAATCGCGTTCTCGCCAGGGCGCTCGCCGTAATCGGAGTGACGCTGGCGTGGATCCCGCTGGTCGCTCCTGTCGTGCCCTCCCTCATCCGTTTGGTCACTACCCGTGTCTTCCGTCTTGACTACCTTATGCCGGCGGAGCTCTTCCCGGTGGCATTGGCGGGAGGTGGGCTGCTTATGTGGGCCGCAATACGCGCGCGTTCCCGCCAAGCTCTGATCGGCTGGGGGCTCGGCGGGATGGTCGGCGCGCTGGCTGGTAGCCAGATCAGCGCGATTGCAACTGGGCTGGCATCGGGCGCGACAGAGCCATCCGGGTGGCGATTGACTCTGGTCGCGGCGCTCTTGGCGCTCTATGTTCTGGCACTCTTCGTGATAGCTGTCTCGGGCATTCTGCTCGTGCGAGACCTGTCGCCAGCGCGCGCGGACGTGGACACTTCGGCGTCTCGGTCGTAGTCCGCACGGCTAACCAGCGCATCCAGCGGACGGCAGAAGTGGCAACCTACGAAGTGAGGCGCACAGCCGCCGCTGATGCGCCAAACGTTATTAGGCGCACAGACGCAATAGCGTGGTGCTAAGAAAATAGAAGCTGTCCAGGCTAACTGTCAGATGGCATTGAAAGCGGGTTACTTTAGAAGTCTCTATAGAGAGCATAATGGGCAAACGAAAGACCGACAAGAAGATACTGAGAGTCATCTGGCTACTACTGACGATGTTATTACTCACTGGATGCAGTCGCAATGCCTTTCTGACCGTCTCTGAGACTCGGGAGAAAGCAGAATCGCTTGAAGGAAAGCTAATCCGTGTGCGTGGTCGAGCACGTTTCTTTACAGAGCCATACCAGGGACTAACGGGCTGTGTACCAGGAGGGGGTAGAGATATAGTAGGAAGGTTAGAGTTATATGACGAGAACGCGCCTGACCCGCGCTATTATGGTGGAAAGCAACCATTGCCCAAGATTATTGTTTCAGAATCGAGTTTGCAGTGTAGAGGGAATACTTGTCAAGTGACGTGTGCACCATTCAATCCTGAAGAAGCCGGTATCTTTGAGTTAGTTGGTACGCTGAGGATAGACAACCAACAAGGCAAAAGAGTCTTTACTCTGGAAAATGTTAATCTCAAGGAATCACGGCAATTGCTGGGGGAGAAATTGGGACCGATTCCAACAGGTACGTTTCAATACAACTTCCCGTAAGTGTTTCGATAGCAGGCTGGAAGGGTAGAATGCTGTAGGTCAGGTTCTTGGCAGTGTGCGCCGAACCCGTCGCTGGAGCCGACGCGCCGCGCGCGGCTGGACTCACTGCTGTTGGGCGGCAATAGGGAGCTATTTGGAGAATTACACATGATGTATGAGCATCATAGGCAAACGATCGAGAATTTGCGAAACCACTTTGAGCAGAATGGTGACTATGTAGCGTTCATTGTGAATGGGTCTGTAGCTCGTGGGGAGGCAGGGAAAGAATCGGATCTTGACTACTATCTGGTGGTTGAAGATGAAGTTTTCGCTGAATTGTCGGCAAAGAACTCCGTAAGCCTCGAAGTGAATGAATACTGCGTCGCGCCTTGTTCGGAAGCAAAAGGATTCGTAACTTCGAAAACAGCCTTGAGGGATATACGAGATCGGGGAAGCGAGCTAATGCGATGGGCTTTTTGTATGGCGCACGTTATCTATAGTCGTGATGATGAGATCGAGGTCTTGGTGAGGGAAATACCCCGCTATCCTGAGTCGGATCGTATCCGAAGGATGGAAAGCTACTACAGTCAGATTTACTATCATTTTTCCTTTTTTGAATTTGCCTATTACAGCCAAACGAAATACTTGATGTATGAAACCGCGACCCGTATGCTTCTTGCTGCAGGCCGGCTCATATTGGCAGACAATCGAAGGTTGTATCCTGGCCGGAAATGGTTTTATCGTGAACTGGAAAGGACGCCCGATAAACCCGAAGGTTTCTGCGAGGCTATGGTAGCCTTTTTGGATGCTCCGACCCTTGATACGGGGCATCGGATTATTGAGTTGATCCAAGGGTATAAAGCTTATCCTGTTCCGCCGGAAGGGATGAAGGCCAGAATCGTCAAAGAAAGTGTCTTGAATCTAGAGGAATGGTAAAAGTTGGCAAGCCGCCCAACCGCCGCGTGCAGCCGACTCAGGCGCTGCGCGCCCTCATGGGCGGGCAATCAGAGTTGGCGTGGCTGCTCTCTCGAAGGTGGTTGTAGGGCAATCGCGCGCCCGGCGGCTGACGCGGAACGTTATTGGGCCGCCGATCGCAGTTGTTTGAAACTAGACCATGAGAATTCCAGAGCCGCGACGCGGCTGGGGCATACGAAAGGAAACAGAATGGATGTCCTCTTATGGGCTTTGCAGATAGTGCTCGCCCTGAAATTCGTCTCGGTTACTTACACGCACGGCTTGCGCCCAGACGAGACAAAAATGCAGCGAGGGAGACAGAGGCTTGGCGCATTGGCACGGCCACTGCTAACCTTGATCGCCCTTGGCGCACTTCTGGGCGGGGTCAGCCTGGTTCTGCCAGCCGCGACCGGGATTCTGACCTGGCTGACGCCCTGGGCGGCGGCGCTGCTCGCACTGATGATGTTATTCGCCGTTGGGTTCCACGTCGCCTGCCGCGAAAGCCCCAATATCGTGGTCGGTCTTATTCTTTGCGTCTTAGCTGCGTTCCTTGCCTATGGGCGCTGGGTGATTGCTCCGTTTTGAACGCAATGACGATGCATATCACATACTATCATCTACACGTGTCGGCCCGGTCACATAAGGGAACAGCCATATGGAAAAGCAAACCGTCCATCTCTTCGTTTTCGATACGCTTTCCGATTGGGAGCCGAGCTTTGCCATTGCGGGGGTGAATAACCCGGCATTTCAAGCACACCCCGGCTGCTATCAGGTGAAGACCGTCGGCGTGAACATGGAGCCCGTGACGACGATTGGCGGCGTCACAATCCTCCCCGATATGTCGCTTGAGGAACTAGAGCCAGCACGGAGCGCCATGCTGATCCTAACCGGCGGTGCGGGGTGGGAAGATGGCAAACACACCGAAGCTGTTGAGAAAGCAAAGTCATTTCTTGCGGAAGGAGTGCCGGTCGCAGCCATCTGCGGGGCCACTGCGGGTTTAGCACGTGCCGGCATCCTGGACGATATCCGCCACACCAGCAATGCGCTGGTCTATTTACAGGCAACGAACTATCAGGGAGCGACATTCTACCAGCACGAGCCAGCCGTCACCGATGGAAACGTGATTACGGCTGGGGCGACGTCGCCCATCGAATTTGCCTACCATATCTTCAAAAAGCTTGGCGTCTATACTGCGGAAGCACTCGACGCATGGTATGGTCTGTACAAGACCGGGGACCCAGCGTACTTTTTTGCGCTGCAAAAACTCGTTACCTAGTCGGCCGCTCAAGTTTGGATGGCTGGTCAAGCCCGGTGCGTGAGACCCTTCGGCTTCGCTCAGGGCATGCTTTCGCGTCGCACGGCTCCTCAGCCTACGGGCTGTTGTCACACTTGCCCCTGCGCGCAAGCGCAGGTGTCAGCACCACAACAACTGAACAGTTGTCAAGAGCCTGCCCTGAACGGAGTGAAGGATTCAAGCGGTCAATGACCGCGCGACCTTGCCGCTCATCCTTCGCACCGTTTGATGGTACAATTTCGAGCCCTGCGGCGGGTCGCACCCAGCGTTTGCAGCCGACCGCCAAAGCCGCGAAAATCAGGCGTCATTTTACCCACTGGCGTTCGGGTGGGTGACGGCTGAAACGCGGGCCGATAGGCGCAGCACCCACCAGATAGAAATCGCAATGAAAAGGTTATTGCTTTTACTTGGCATTTTCTTGTCTATAGCTTTGACGGCATGTATGTCGTTGAAGGTTGACAACACACAAGATCACTACAAGTACAACCAAGAGTTGCCTCTCAGCGTTGGCAACTACTGGGCCTATCAAGTCACACGTTATGACGGCTTCAACCCGAATGACATCATGACAGCCACCTTTGTCATGACGGATACCATCACGCGTGTTGAGGCCAAAGAAGGATTCTTCATCGCCACCGTTCAAAGTGTGCAGTCGGCAGAAATTCCTATCGAGGTTCGGGGCAACTATCCGGTGACGGACACCTTGAAGCCAGCGACGACAAACAGCTACTGGCTGATTGTGGACGGCAATCGGGTACTGCGGCAAGAGGATACGCTGAACCTTTCAGATTTGCAGAGTCGAGTGCGCGTCGAGTATGTCTTCCCGACAGGTCTCAATAGCCAGTGGTCAATCTACAACGCGAAGGATGCTCCCATCAATCGAAGAGTAGCACGTCTAGGCTCCATCACTGTTCCCGCTGGCGAATTCACCAACTGTCGCTACCTTGACACAGTGGTAGCTGGAATGACTTTGGGGGACTGGTTTTGCCCCGGCACCGGGATAGTAGAACACAACGCGGAACATCATGGCACACCATATGGAAACAGACAAGAACTGGTCAGCTACAGAATCAAGTAGGTCAGGGGCCGCCTAACATCTCGTCGGAGCCGACGCGCTTGCGCGCGCGGTATGCCATCTCGGCTGGCCTGCGTTTCGTCATAGTGGGTCAGCGCGCTTGGCCCGCGCGCGGCTCAACTCGTGGCCGTTGGGCCGCGTGTGCCAGTGAAAGTGATAATATTGTTGGCGGGTGAAAAGCTTTCAGCAAATCGGCTGCAGCATCTATAGCCGTGAATAATGAAAATGCTACCAACTAGATCAAATTGACGAGGGAAAAATGAACAATTGCAGATGCAAAATAACGATAATAAGGAAATCATTTCATGAAGACCTATATAGACAGTATCCTTATGGTGATGCAAATAGTTGCGGGCGATTTGAAGAAGGACAAGAGTTTATTACCACAAGTGTATGGGATCCGCCCGATGGATTTTGTACTTGGGCATGGGCGGATTTGCGCTCACTCATTCACAGCATGCATGCGGGTAATCCAACTGTGATGATAGCCTCTTGCACGGATGGATTAAGGCCGGTATTGTTTAAAATTGAAAGAATATAACAGTAGGAGTTTATAGATAAGCCAGAGCATACAGCTAACAGCCTGCAGAGATTATCCACTTCAAGGAAAGCATTTGACTCTGCATAAACTGCTGATGAACAGGTTATCTTCTGAAGAGATCACAGTTAAGGATGGAACGAAAGCCATATTGGCAGGGAAATATACCGCAGAAGTGTTTCGAGAAAGCCATGGCCCGTCATCATCCGCCACGCTGGTGAACTCGGGGCGTTAGCCTCCGTATCATACACAAACATAACGATCATATTTGGTATGCAAGGAGCGTAAGATAGAACAGGGAGATGATCTGAATGAATACGGAGGGCAGAATAATGGAAGAAGAGAGAAAGACGCTACAACGAGACGTTCGGACAACCTCGATGAAAATACGCCAAAACGCCAACAATCAGGAGGCACAGATGGAACTGAAGCAATTTTTGATCCACGCGAAACTCAACTCATACTCAACAGGGAAAGAAAGCTTGAAACTTCCGGATGGCAGAAAAGAATTTCGGGTTGAAGCTGATGGCTTCACCTACCAGGATCAGTATATTGGCGAAAACCCATTTGTCGGGCAAGAGATTGTCTGGCACGCGGGACAAGTGGTTTGGGGGATGAATTTTTACGGTCGAGTGGTGAGTGATATTGTTCCGGCTGAGCAGATTTATACGTTTCTGCAAAAAGCAATGCGACAGATCAAGGAAGAGCGACCGTTTCGAGGGCCGGATACGTTCAACGAACACGACTTTGCGTACTGCGATGAAAGTCAAGGAACCGTCGAAGGGTTTATGGGAGTCGAACGAATATTGTATCAAGGACAGGAGGTCTATCGGCTCGATTATCACGGAGGTTCTGTCACCACCGTATAACGTGTCCCCACACGATACGAGGAGGAAGGACAACATCACGCGGTACAGGAAGCTCATTGCACGAAACTCGCAATAGCGCGTTATCTGTACGAGTTGCTCAACGAGGAGTTCCTGCACGAGTGCTGGCGCGACATTCGCAAAGACGCCGCGTATGGCGTTGACCGGGTGAGCGCCAAGGACTATGAGCAAAACCTCGATGAGAACATCCATGACCTCGTGGAGCGACTCAAGCGGAAGCACGCCGAAGGCGCCGAGCCAAACTCGTCCGAAGGCAGTACATCCCAAAAGGCGACGGTCGGTTGCGCCCGTCAGGCATTGGCCGCCAAATTGGGCCATGGGGACTCAGATCTCATGGAACTTTAGATGATTCACATCGCCAAATCGTGATCACGAATGACAAGAAACGATAGCATCGAAATAGAAAGGAACTGAATAATGGCTCACTCTTCCGACGCGCGCGTACAAAAGATTCAGGCAGCCGTTCTACGCAAGCAGGGCAGCCCCCTGAAGATTGAATCCCTAGAGTTAGAAGGTCCGCAAGATGACGAGATCCTGGTGCGCATCATCGCCACGGGCATTTGCCATACCGATATAGACCTGTGCGACGGCTGGGGCGGGGCAGCCAAACCGGCAGTTTTGGGTCATGAGGGCGCGGGGATAGTGGAGCAGGTCGGCAAGAAGGTGAAGGGTGTCAAGCGCGGTGATCATGTCGTGCTCTCTTACCAGTCTTGCGGCCAATGCCATCCATGCCAAAACGGACATCCTGCGGACTGCCAACGCTTCTACGAGGTGAACTTCGGTTTCCAACGCCTGGATGGCAGCAATGCGCTGTATCGTAGCGGCGTGCGGGGGCACTTTTTCGGTCAGTCTTCATTCGCTACGCATGTTTTGGCGACCGAACGCAATCTCGTCAGGGTTCCTGAAGACTTGCGTTTGGAGGTTCTGGCTCCACTGGGTTGCGGCATACAAACCGGTGCCGGCGCTGTGCTGAACTCGTTGAAGGTTCCGGGCGGCGCAAGCGTAGCCGTCTTCGGTACGGGAGCAGTCGGCATGGCGGCGCTCCTGGCAGCTCGCCTCGTTGGCGCCAACCCGATCATCGGTGTCGACATCATCCCCATGCGGCTGGAACTTGCTCAAGAGTTGGGCGCCACTCACACGATCAACAATCGTCATGATGACATCGCCTCCCGTCTCTCTGATATTACCGGCAGCGGTGTGGATTATGTGCTGGAAACTACAGGCAACCCGAAGCTGCTCCAACTCGCCATTAACGTGTTGAATCCGCAGGGCGCCGTAGCCATCTTTTCGGGAGCAAGCGGCCCGGCTCCTTTGCCGGAAGAGCGGAAGATACTTGGAATCATCGAGGGCGACGCCATACCGCAGCAATTTATCCCAAGGATGATCGAACTATACCAGGCAGGGCAGTTCCCTTTTGATCGTCTCTTAAAGTTCTACGACTTTAGTGAAATCAACCAGGCTATAGCCGATGCCAAGCGCGGCGATACCATCAAGCCCGTGCTGCGAGTAAACAAGCCATTGGGTACAGCAGAGCGATGAGGCGGAGGTAATGCAGAGTGTTTCCGATATCGTGAGGGATAGTGTGTCTGTAAGACCAGAGAGCAACGATGTTTATCGCCTTTGCCTCCATGCACTCCGGCGCTTGAGAGCCAGCCCACAGGGGGCTTTGCACTCGCGCACCGTTGGACGCTTCGCGGCTGTCTCCTGTCCACTTCAGGGGTAGGGGTTGCACCTACATGGACACTCAGTTGTCAAGGTTCTACCTTGCCGCTCATCCTTTGCACCGTTTGATGGTACAATTTCAAGCCCTGCGGCGGGTCGCACCCACCGCATCCAGCCGATGCGCTACACGCGCCGCGTTCAGTGGTACTTGGCTGTTGTGTCGCCGTTCGCGCTTTGGCGTGCCTCGCCTGTGACCGGCGGCGGCTAAGCTCGTTTCCGTTATTCTGCTCCAAAATTCCAAGGAACACATATGAGTAACCAGCCTGTCCAGAAACCATCAACGGGTTCCCCCTCCGTCAAGACCCAACTCGAGGGACGCGACATTGCCATTGACTATCTGCGTTCATTCGTAATCGTCCTGGTAGTCTTTCTCCATGCGGCCCTTGCCTACACTTCGTTCAGCACCTTCAACGCAACTCGATACGTTGATTCATCGGCACCCGTCGTGGATGCCAGCCGCTGGCCCTTCCTCGATCTATTTGTCTTATTCTATGACACGTTTATGATGTCCTTGCTGTTCTTGATTTCCGGGCTCTTCACCATCTCCAGCCTTGAACGCAAGGGAAGTGGAGGCTTTTTCATCGCGCGACTGCAACGATTGGGCATTCCTTTCGTTGTCGCCTCGCTCTTTATTGCTCCCTTGGCCTTTTGGCCTTCGTATTTGTTAGCAGTCCCCGAGTCGCGAACCCCATACTGGGTCAGGTTCTTCACATCTGATGGATGGCCGATCGGGCCTCCTTGGTTCCTATGGGTACTCCTGGCGTTCAACGGTATTGTTGCGCTAGCCAGTTGGATTGCGCCAACCGTGCTCGCAAAACTGCGCCAACAGCCCACCGTTCCTGTCATTTTCCTGGTGACAATCATCTCGTTTTTGCCTTTGAATTTGTTTATACCGACCTATTACTGGGTGTCTCTGGGGCCATTCGACGTGCAACCCGCCCGGATTGGCTTATACTTTGCTTGCTTCCTCTTGGGGACGGCACTCGGCACCGGCCAACAATGGCGAAAGATAGGGTGGCCGAAGCATTGGGGAGTTTGGTTTATATTGGGAATCCTTTCGTTTTTTGTCTATATAGGGTTGATGGGAAACGATGCAATCCAGTTGCCCCACCTTGTCTCTCAGGTGATGCTCAGTGTCGCCTTTGCTGCTAGCTGTGCCGGCACGTCCCTGGGGCTCCTCGGAGCCTTTCGAAAATTCGTGCGCAGACCCCATGCCATCTTCGAGAGTCTTTGCACGAACGCCTATGGCATCTATATCATCCATTACGCGTTTATTATCTGGATTCAGTTCGCTCTCCTTTCAGCAGCTTGGCCTGCCTGGATCAAATTTAGTGTTACCTTCATAGGGGGCTTGGCCCTAAGTTGGGGTACGAGCAAGTTAGTCCGGCAGATTCCGGCAGTCCGCCGGGTCCTCTAGAATTGAGACATCGTCTGAACGACCGTTTTGTTGCACCGGGGTTGTCCGCATGGCCAAAGGCAGTATTACAATTTACTCAAGCCGACCCCAAAACAAGGATCGTTAATTCGATATTTTGGAACTCGTATCGGTTTTTGACTGTTAATCAAGGTAAATACTTGCGCAGTTTTGGGGGGCTTAATTCCGCCCTTGGGCTGCGACCTTCTAGTCTAATATCTCGTATAAAGCGGAGAATAACTTCTCCCATCAATCATATTAGGAGATATCAACACATGGATAAATCTACTGTCGAAACCGCAGATTCCAACTGGCAAGGTCTCTACAAAATCGGCGGAACGGCTGCCTTGATAGCAGTACTGGTAGGGCTTATCGAGATTACGATCACTTTCTTGCCAGGGGGGAATGCGTCACCTGAAACTATAATCGACTGGTTCACGTTATTTCAAAACAATTGGTTTCTTGGCCTTCGCAATCTGGGCCTTTTGAATATTTTTATCGTCGCACTTGGGGTACTCATCTCTTTCTCCCTCTACGGCGCCCACCGGCAAGTTAATAAGACGTATGCCGCCCTCGCCCTGATAATTTCCATCCTTGGGGCAGCGGTATTCTACGCAACGAATCGGGCCTTCTCCATACTTGACCTGAGCAATCAGTACGCGGCTGCCACAACCGATAGCCAAAGAATAGTATTGGCAGCAGCGGGTCAGGCGATGCTTTCGGTGGGCAAAAGTCACACACCCGGCACATTCATGGCATTCTTTCTCTCGGAAATTTCCAGCATTGGGATGTCGTTCGTGATGCTACGAAGCAAGATTTTCAGCAAGGCAAGCGCTTACGCGGGGATGTTAGGATTTGGGCTCCTACTAATCTTTGAGATCTGCTCATCCTTCGTGCCTGCCGTAAAGGATGTGGCAATGATAATTGCCGTGCTTGGCGGGCTTTCGAGCATGGCCTGGTACATTCTGATTGCCCGAAGGCTCTTCCAGCTAGGGCAGGGCAAACCAGAGGGACCGGTTTATAAAAATGACCGATAACTCGAACTACCTGTCCCCTCAGATGCTTCCCATGCGGCATCATGACAAGGTGCTTTGTGTGTCAAGAGCTATGTCAAAAGCGCTGGAGGTGCCATGACCATTCAACTTGAAGATGGCGAGATCCTTCTCAAAGAAGGCCCTGCCAATCATTTTAAAGGGATTGAAGCCGTTGGAGGAAAACTACACTTGACCAATCGGCGTTTGCTCTTCCAGTCTCACTCATTCAATGTCCAGACGCACGAAGAGACGTACCTGCTGGCTGATATTACGTCTGTACGAACGCTCAACACCCTGGGAATTGTTCCGAATGGTATAGGTGTAATGTTGAACAATAACCATGAGGAACGATTTGTGGTGAATGGGCGGCAAGAATGGATACAGAAAATCCTGGGGGCCAAAGCCAATAACGCACAGCCATAATCCCACTCCAAATTCTCTAGCTCGCCCGCCGTTGTTTGAAATCTAGACCACGCGAATTCTAAAGAGCCGCGACGCGGCTGGGGCATACGAAAGGAAACAAAATGAATATTGTCTTATGGGCTTTGCAGATAGTGCTCGCCCTGAAATTCGCCTCGGTTACTTACACGCACGGCTTGCGCCCAGACGAGACAAAAATGCAACGAGGGATACAGAGGCTTGGCGCATTGGCACGGCCCCTGCTAGCCTTGATCGCCCTTTGCGCACTTCTGGGCGGGGTCAGCCTGATCCTGCCAGCCGCGACCGGGATTCTGACCTGGCTGACGCCCTGGGCGGCGGCGCTGCTCGCACTGATGATGTTATTTGCCGTTGGGTTCCACGTCGCCTGCCGCGAAAGCCCCAATACCGTGGTCAGTCTTATTCTTTGCGCCTTGGCTGCGTTCGTCGCTTATGGGCGCTGGGTGATTGCTCCGTTTTGAACGCAATTACGATGTATATCGCATAGGCTCCATAAAGGACTCGTGCTTCATCAAGTTTGATGCCCATGTGCTATAATTGAGGCAGCCCGAACCAACAGAAACGCAAAAGCAGGAACTAGGGAGGTTTATCCATGACCCAAACTAATGACCCAGCAGCTTTTGCCGGCTTTAAGCCGGGAACGGAACTCGACGGCGAGCAGATTGAGGCCAAGGCGCACGAACTGCTGGCGCAGCTCACGCTGGATGAAAAAATCGAGATGATGGATGGCGATGTGCCTTTCTGGTCTGGGCTGCCGGAAATGATGGGCGGGGGATACGGCGATCATCCGTGGAATGCGGGTGTCATTTCCCGCCTGGGTATCCCCGGCATCCGTTTTGCGGACGGCCCCCGCGGCGTGGTAATGGAGGGAGCTACCACTTTCCCGGTTTCCATGGCCCGAGGCGCGGCGTGGGACGTGGCTCTCGAAGAACGCATCGGGGATGTCATTGGGCGCGAGTTGCGCGCTCTGGGCGGCACCCTATTCGGCGGGGTCTGCATCAACCTGCTCCGCCATCCGGCCTGGGGACGCGCTCAGGAAACCTATGGCGAGGACCCGTACCATCTGGGTGAGATGGGCGCCGCACTCACCCGGGGCGTGCAGCAACACGCTATGGCCTGTGTGAAGCACTATGCGCTCAACTCAATGGAGAATGCCCGTTTCAAGGTCAATGTGCGCATCAGCTCCAGGGCGCTCCACGAGATTTACCTGGCCCACTTTAAGCGCGTGGTGGACGAAGGGGTAGCGGCGGTGATGAGCGCCTATAACAGCGTCAACGGAGAATGGTGCGGGCAGAACAAGGTCTTGCTGACCGACATCCTCAAGAAGCAATGGGGCTTTGCGGGGTACGTGTTGAGCGATTTTATGTTTGGCATGCGCGATGCCAAAAAAGCGGCGCTGGCCGGGCAAGACCTGGAAATGCCTTTTCAAATGCACTATCACCAACACCTGAAACGCCTGGTCGAGAACGGCCAAGTCCCGCCAGAGCGAGTGGATGATGCCGTGTTACGCCTGCTGCGCCAACAACTGCGCCGGGTCCGGCCAAATGGCTACGATGCAGCGCAGGTCGGCAGCGAGAGCCACCGCGCGCTGGCGCGGGAAGCGGCGGACAAGTCCATTGTGCTGCTGCAAAACAAGGGAGACCTGCTCCCGCTGCGGGATTTGAAGAAAATAGCCGTGATTGGCCGGCTGGCCGACACGCCCAACACCGGCGACAGCGGTTCCAGCAGCACCCGCCCCGCGTACGTGGTGACCCCGCTTGCCGGGATTCAGGCCGCGCTCAAGGGCCAGGCGGACGTGCTGCACGACGATGGCAGCGATCTTGAGCGAGCCACGGCCACAGCCCGGGCCGCCGACGCCGTCGTGCTGGTGGTGGGCTACACTCATAACGACGAAGGCGAGTTTCTTGATCCGAACACGATGCAAGACCTGGCTCCGCTTTTTCCCACTCCTGCCCCGGAGGAGGCGCCTATTGCCCAGGGGTTCATGCAAGGGATGGCCGGACAGCCGGCCGATGCATTCTTGACCGGCGGCGACCGTGACCGGCTCACCCTGCACTCTGACGAAGAGGAGTTGATCCAGGCGATTGCCGCCGTGAATCCGCAGACCATTGTCGCGGTTATGGGCGGCAGTAGTGTGCTGATGGAAGCCTGGCGCGAGCGCGTGCCGGCCATCCTGATGCTCTGGTACCCCGGCATGGAGGGCGGCCACGCCCTGGCCGATATCCTGCTGGGCCGGGTCAACCCAAGCGGCAAGCTGCCGTTCGTCATTCCCAAACAGGCTAAAGACCTGCCCTTCTTCGACAAGGATGCAACTGAAATCGAATACGACCTGTGGCACGGTTACCGCAAGCTTGAGCGCGATGGCAACACACCGGCTTTCCCCTTTGGTTTTGGCCTCAGCTACACCCGCTATCGCTATGCCAACTTGAAACTCTCACAGAACCAACTCGGCCCGTCAGAAACCTTGAAGGTGAGTCTGGATGTCTCCAATATCGGAGCACACGCCGGTGAGGAAGTGGTGCAGCTCTACGTCTCGCCCATTGGATCAGCAGTGGAGCGGGCGCCCAAAGAACTCAAGGCGTTCACCCGAATTGCCCTGCAGCCCGGTGAAACTAAGGCCGTACAATTCAGTGTGCCCATACCCCGGCTGGCTTACTATGATGAAACTCTGGCAGATTTCGTTGTGGAACCGCTCGAATATGAGCTTTTTGTCGGAGCACATTCTTTGGATCAACAGGCTTTGAAAGCGCGTTTTATAGTTCGCAGCGAGTAACCGTAGCACGAAGGATACAGAGGATTATATCTTTTAGCGCCAATATGTTTCGGCCCAAAACAGTAGCCCCGCTCTCGCGGGGCTAGGATTTTGTACGCTGCACTTTTCATTCGCCGCAGTTCGTTAGGATGCCGGCAGGCGTCATGGTAGGATCAAGCTGCTTTAACTTATCCAGGCTGGCTCTCCCTGGCCGCACCCGGTACCCCATCTTTGTATAGAACTCGTTGCGCTCACGCCGGGATGGCAGATGCGTCTGTGCCCATTCGCTTTGGTAGCCCAGCCTCAGCGCGCGCTGAAGCACCGTATGCCCGTAGATGAAATGCGCTCCGTCCATAAAGGCTTTGCGCACCGGAATCAGCTCAGGGACGTCAAAATCGTCAACCAGTTTTTGCCCGTAGCTATTCATTTCGGTCCCGACGTTCAACGGCAACGCCAACTGCTCTGCAAGCTGAACGATCTCGTAAAGTTTTTGTACCTTGAGGCGACGTGTCTGAGGGTCAGGAATATTCCAGTTGCGATCCGGTATGATATTCAGCGCAACTGCGCCCTTGCCGATCAAAAGGTTAAAGAGTTCTTCGATGGCCTGTTCTCCTGCAGAGGTGCCATCCAGCCACGTCGCACACGGCAAAGCGCCGCACTGGACGATGAAGCTGTGAAACTTCTCAAGCGTGGGGAAAGACTCAGGACCGGGTTGGACATACCCCACGCCGCCGCGCTTCATCAACCTGGCGCGAATCAGGTTTTGAAACTTGGCCGTGTCGGCAAGGACCGGCGTCACCTGATCGAGGGGGAGGTTAAGCTTGGCGGCCCAAAACTCTGGCAAGTCGGACACCATACGTTCGGCCGCGCGCACATAAGCCGCGAGCATGTGTCGCTCGGTCGCGCTGCCTGCCGGCGTGAGAGGCAACACGTCCCTTTCGTAATCAATCATCACCGGGGCCAGGTGAGCGTTGATGCGCGCCATCATCTCTCGATTGCGCTGTGCCGCACGCTGGCGCATATCGGCCAGGATGTCTGCCGCGGCGCCCTGAGCCTGGCCGGAGGTGAACCCAATTCCCATGTCATAGTACACGCCCGGCTCGCCCGGTGAGTTGATCTCGCGCGTCGCAAATTCGGGGATAAAGACGCGGGTCTCGATCCCCGCGCTGGCGCGCACCTCGACTCTATCGCAAGCAGTCAAGAGCTCGTCCACGCCATCCAGCACGTCAAAATCCACGCTGCCGATCAGCCGGAATCCGCGCCGCCTGGCAAGCCAGGCCAACGATGCAGGCGAATGGCCGTAGGCGTTGAAGGAGAAAAAGGTGTGGCAGTGCATGTTCGCCACATCCGCTTCTGCGTCAAGCGGAATCTCGCCCTGTTGAGCCAACGCGACCAACTTTGCCAGAGCGTCGAGGCGAGTGTTGCGGGAAAAGCTATTGAGGTCCTTCTCCCAATCAGCGATTTGCGGATTGATGGGTGATCTCCTTTTCATCCAACGGTAGCAAGCAGATTGCAGTAACGCCCGTACACGTCGTCCCAGCGGCTCGTCTCATGCGGCACAAAGGTTTCCGTCCCAAAGGAATGGCGGATGACCTCCCGCCCCTCCTCAAGTGAGCCAATCGCTCTCAAGGCCAACAACTGCATCAGCGCATTGCCGGCAGCCGTCGCCTCGACAGGGCCGGCCACCACAGGCCGACCGATGGCGTCGGCCGTGAACTGATTGAGCAAGCGGTTCTGCGAGCCTCCGCCCACGATGTGCAACGTGTCCAGGCGACGCCCTGCCAATTCCTCCAGCCTCTCGAGTGTCCCGCGATACTTACATGCCAAACTCTCAAAGACCAGGCGAGCGATTGTCCCTTTATCCTCAGGCGGCTGTTGTCCCGTGCGCACACAAAACTCACGGACGCGGGTCGGCATGTCGCCAGGCGCCATGAACTCTTTGGCGTCCGTGTCAATGAAAGCTGTAAAGGGCGGCGCACTGGCGGCCAGTCGCGTGATCTCGTCGTAGGAGAGGGCTTGACCTTCGGATGCCCAGGTGCGGCGACATTCCTGGATCACCCACATCCCGCTAATGTTCTTGAGCAGACGAATGGTATTGCACACGCCGCCCTCGTTGGTGAAATTATACTCGCGACTCTTGTCGGTGATGACGGGCTGCAGCGTCTCGACCCCCATGAGCGACCAGGTGCCGGAACTGAGATAGGCATAGTGATCGGTCTCAGCCGGCACGGCTGCGACGGCGCTGGCTGTGTCGTGACAACCGGGCGCAATCACCGAGACATGGCGGGCGTTCGTCTCGGCGCAGATCGCCGGCAGCAGATCACCCAGCACCGTGCCGGGTTGGACAATGTCCGGGAAAATATGCACCGGGATGCCCATCTTTTCGATGAGTGACTTGGCCCAGTCGCCTGTATAAGGGTCGAGGCATTGGCTCGTGCTGGCAATCGTCCGCTCGCTCACCTGGCGGCCCGTCAACCAGTAGTTGAAGAGATCGGGCATCATCAGCAGCTTGTCAGCCGTGGCCAGCGCGCACGACTTTTGAACGACCATCGCCAAGAGCTGATAGAGCGTGTTGAGCTGCATGAACTGGATGCCCGTTTGTGCAAAGATCTCTTCTCGCGGCGCTCGCCGGAAAGCTTCCTCCATCATGCCGTCGGTCCGGCTATCGCGATAGTGATAAGGATTGCCCAGCAGTTCGCCGCACTGATCCAGCAGCGCGAGGTCAACTCCCCAAGTATCGAGACCGAGACAAGCCAGATCGGGCGCTTGACTGACTGCCTTCGCCAGCCCTTGCTTGATTTCGGCAAAGAGGCGCAGCGTATCCCAGTACAGGCTATCCAGCACGCGCACAGGTTCATTGGAAAAACGATGGACCTCTTCCAGCGCCAATCGCGCACCATCAAAACGGCCCAACACTGCGCGCCCGCTCTCCGCGCCCAAATCGAATACGAGGCAGTTCTTGCGCCCGGCGTGGGTCATGGCTCCATTCCTCCTCTGTAAGCACAACTGCCGTCACTTCATTTGATTTTTGAGACTCTTCCAACTTGGAAAAACCTCGCGCCAAGTCGCAAAGAACGCCAAGAAAGCTATTTCTTTGCGCCTTCGCGTCTTGGCGCGAGGTGTCCCGTTCAAGCCGTTTTCGAAGCTGCCGCGCAAAGCGCGCCGTCACATGGCATTATACTCAAATGTCACCGGAATCACCAGCGCCTAGCGCATCTCTTGTCCACCGGTCACGTTAATCGCCTGACCGGTCATGTAGCCGGCCTGGTCAGAAGCCAAAAAGACCACCGCGTTGCACACGTCGTCGTAGGTGCAGCCTCGCTTCATGGGCACCTGGTCAATGTACTTTTGCCGCACCTCTGCTTCGGTGATGCCCCATTTTTTGGCATACTGGCTATAGAGCGAGTTGACCCACAGCGGCGAGTCCAGCAGATTGCCGGGGCAGACCGCGTTGACGCGCACGCCATACTCGGCCAGTTCGAGCGCGATGCTTTGTGTCAGCCCGATCCCACCAAACTTGCTGGCGGCGTAAGCCGAATTCTTGTAGCTGCCCTTCTTGCCCGACTTGGAATTGATCTGGATGATGACGCCGCTGCGCTGCTCTTTCATCATCTTGGCGGCGTGCTTGGCGACCAGAAAGTAGCCAAAGAGATTCACATTGATCACGGCTCGCCATTTTTCGGCGGGGAACTCGGTCACTTCTTCTGCGATGAGAATGCCGGCATTGGAAACCACAATATCGAGCCGCCCGAATTCCTGCACGGCACGCGCGATCATCCCCTCGACCTGAGCCTCGTCGGTCACGTCCACTTTGAGGGCAATGGCCTTGCGATCACTGCCGGCCATGATCTCCGCCGCGGTCGTCTTGGCGCTTTCCTCGTTGACGTCGGCGACCAGGACGTGCGCTCCCTCTTGAGCCAGTCGCATCGAGAGGGCTTGCCCCAATCCTTGCGCGCCGCCCGTGACAACCGCAATTCGATCTTCCAAGAGTCTGGGCATCGAGCTCAATCCTCCAACATCAATCTGAGAAACTCTTTTTCCGCTTCCACCGTCCACTCGCGCCCATCCTTGAGTTTGGCATAGACGCTCGGCAACTTGTCTTTCAGATCAGGCAGCGCCGTGAGGGGCATCTCTTTGATGTGCGGAAAGATGACGACCTTGCCGGGGAAGGTGGTGTCTTTCACTGCCTTCAAGCCATCGCGGGCGGCGCTAAGCGATCCAACCGCCGCGACCGACCGGTTGGGTGATAGCTCGCCCGATTCCGCTTGCTGAAGCATCAGCCGCAGGTCGGCAATCGAGGAAGCCGAATGTCCAAAGATGCGGACGAATTTCAGGTAGGCGTCGCTCAGATTCAGTTTGGCCATGGTGCCACGCGCCACGCCGGCAAAGATGTTCACGATTCCCTTGGGAGCCACGTACGAGGCCGCATCCGAGATCACCGGAGGCACTGGAACCAACACGATGACATCGTCAAAGCCCTGCTCCTTGAAGCGCGCCATGCCGGCCTGGTAAGCGGCCTGGTTAGTTGGATTGAGGCAGATGAACTCGATGCCTTTGGCAACCGCTTCTCCAGCGAAGGAGGTGCACAAATCGTCGAGGCGCAGGTCGCTGACGTCGGTGCAGACGATGGTCTTTGGCCCGTGGGCGACCTGGATAGCGCGTTGGACGTGCATGCGCCCCATCGGCCCGCCCGCGCCCACAAACCACGTCCGCCCTCCGGGCTTGAGCGTGGAGCGGGCCGGCACATCACGATAGGCCGCCGCAACGTCGGAGCCAGTCGTCCCCACATAGAGCCAACGATTATAGTGGACGCGGCCAACGTCAACATTGACTGGTCGAGAGAGCGGCGCATCGGCCAGGATCGCCACGATGCCGTGGTTAGCCAGGCGTGGGCTAACAGCCTCGATTATATCTGGGTCAGCGCCCAACAACACAATGTCGTCCACCGTTTCCACGGGTGGGTTGGCGAGGTCCGGGACTGAAATGACCTCAACCTTCAGAGCCGTGGCGCGTTCCTGCAGCCACTGGGCAAAGTTGGCGGGCACATTGGTCAAAAGCAATCGGGCCGGAGCTGAGGTTTGATCAAAGCCCTGGCTGATGGTATAGGCTCGCCCGCCGCTGTCCGCTGCGCCGCCATTGGGAGTGCCGATGATCCAGGTTGTGCCGCCCTTCTTCAAGCTGGTGCGGTACTGAAGCCCATAAGCGGCGATGACGCACGCCCACGGCTCGGTCAACGCGCTTTCGGCATAACCGGTCTGGGGTTGCACCGGGATGAGATAATTGCCATCGTCGCCGTTCAGGATGCGTTGGTCAATCACGGCGTACTTGGAAAGCCCTCCCTGCAGCATGTAACCATAGGCATAGTTCACGCTTTTCACATAGATTTCCGCCTGAACGATAAAGCGGTCTCCCACCTTGTACTGGCTGCGCAGGTTTTCGCCCACGCCCACGACCGTCAGCGTAACCTCATGTCCAAGTACGACGGGATCTTGTTTGATGTCCCGGAAAATACGAGGATGCTCCTGGCCGAGGCTGATGACCTTGATATCGGAGAAACACAAACCGCAGGCGTCGTGCCGGACGAGCAACTCGTCAGGACCGTATTGGGGCAGTGGCCTCTCAATCGGCTGTCCATCGCGTCCCAAGTTTTCCAGGCCGGCGCCGTAAAGAGGCCAGAGCCGATTCGGCCCCTTGACCGGCTTGTCACCTTTTTGATACTCTACCAATTTATCCGACATCAAACATTCCCTCCTCGCATCCAAATCTGTCGGACGACGAAGGACAAGTTTACTTTCGTCGTTCGTAACCGCTCACCCTTGCGAAGGTTGTAATTGCATTCGCCACGTGTCTCCTTGAAACCTTCGCAAGGGTGTCTGAGCAGTTACCGTCGTTCGCCTTTCGTTCTTTGTCTATTAAAAGTGGCTCTCCAGACTCCAGCGGGAAAGACTCACACTGCAAGTATAGTTGGACGCAGATGACGCAGATTTACGCTGATTTTTCGATCCGATCTGCGTGTATCCGCGAAATCTGCGTCCCCTTTCCCGTTAAACCCGGAAGCGCCTTAAAAGTCTCGCCGAACCCATCTCCAATACGAATGTCGAATGGCGCATCAGCAGCACATTCGACCTTCAACACTTGTCATTCCTACTTTCCGGCGATGAATTCTTCGACTTTGCGCCGGGCCACGCTGTCGGTGAACTGCTTGGGCGGCGACTTCATAAAGTACGATGAAGGTTCAACCAGCGCACCCTTCAGGCCACGGTCGAGCGCGATCTTGGCGCAGCGCACCGCGTCAATCACGACGCCGGCGCTGTTCGGGCTGTCCCACACTTCCAGCTTGACTTCCACCTTCAGCGGCACGTCGCCGAACGTCGTGCCTTCCATCTGAATGTAGCAGAATTTGCGGTCGGTCAGCCATGGCACATAGTCGCTGGGGCCGACGTGGACGTTTTCGGGCGCCAGCTCGTAAGGCAGCTGGCTGGTGACGGCGTTCGTCTTGCTGATCTTTTTCGACTCGAGCCGCTCGCGCTCCAGCATGTTCATGAAATCAGTGTTCCCTCCAAAGTTGAGCTGGTACGTCCGGTCGAGCCGCACGCCGCGATCTACGAACAGGTTCGCGAGCACACGGTGCGTGATCGTCGCGCCGACCTGCGACTTGATGTCGTCGCCGATGACGGGCAGGCCGCGTTCCTCGAACCGCTGCTGCCAATACTTTTCGCGCGCGATGAATACCGGAATGCAGTTGACGAACGCGCAGCCGGCTTCCAAGATCTGCTCGACGTACCACTTGGTCGCCATCTCACTGCCCACGGGCAGGTAGCTGATGACCACATCGGTCTTGGTATCCTTGAGGATCTTGACGATGTCGGCGGTAGGGCCGGGCGCTTTGGTGATGATCTTGGAGAGATACTTGCCCAACCCGTCGTGCGTCATCCCGCGATACACCGGCACGCCGAGCTTGGGCACGTCGGCGAACTTGTACGTGTTGTTCGGCGGCGAGTAAATCGCCTCGGCCAGGTCTTTGCCGACCTTGTTGATGTCAACGTCAAAGCCGGCAGTGAACTCGATGTCACTGACGTGATAATTGCCCAGCCGGATGTGCATCAAGCCGGGGACGGTCTCATCGTCCTTGGCGTTCCGATAATAGTGAACACCTTGAACGAGCGACGACGCGCAGTTGCCTACGCCGACGATAGCGACGCGGACCTTTGCAGTTTTCTTGGCCACAGTTCTATACTCCTTTTCGAAAATTGTATTGGTTTCAGCGGAACCCTTCACCGGGGCAAACCGTTATCGAATGTCAACGATGCGGCTCAACTTGAGAATCGTGAAACGGTTGCGGAGGTAGTGAGAATATTCCAGGCCGAGCGCAATTTCATCATCACCCAGGCCGATCATCTTGGCATTGACCGGCCCACCCACCTTGCGCGTCAAATCCACCAGTTCTTGCGACGTTGGAACCGTAGAGGCAATCTCCAGAATGTCCGTCCAGTGATCAACGATCTTTTGTTTCAGCAGATCGTAAGAGTGTTCCGACATCTCCAGGAAGGGCGCTTGCTCCGCAATGATCTGTTCGGCGATAGGGCCATAACCAGCCTTGATGCGTTGAATCTCTTGTGCGCGGTCAGGCAGCGCGGCAGCTTTTAGCCGTTCTGCGACCTGTTGTCGAGTGAGTTGCCTGATTTGTTCATATTTCCGCGCAACCAGGATACAGGCAACGCCCACTTTGGCCCCGTGCAAGATGGCGGGCCGATTCTCCCGCAACAGTTTCATTTCCAGGTAATGCGACAGATAATGCTCCGCTCCTGCCGCAGGCCGCGAGTTGCCAAATTCCAGCATACACAGCCCAGATTCCAGCAACCCGTTCATAAGACCGTGTATGCCCTCTTCCGAAGCCTCGCCGATCTCTTGCGCGTGGTCCACGCAAATCTGCAGAGCCTGCCGGGTGCGCTGGGCAACGTGCTCACTATGAGGCTCACCCCACAGCAGTTGACCGAGCTTCCAATCGGCCAACGACGTATACTTGCCCAGCATGTCGCCGAATCCCGCCGCGATGAGCGGATGAGGCGCAGCACTGAGGGTCGCCAGGTCGGCGAACACGGCGGCAGGTGGCTGCGCCGGGATGGTCTGCTTCAACCGGGCGATGACCAGCGGCGCGCCGGGCGAGGTAAAGCCATCCACCGAAGGCGCGGTGGGAATTGAAATGAACAATGTCCTGGCCCTGTGGCTGACAAAGCGAGTAATGTCGGTGATCGTGCCAGAGCCGACGGCAAGATAAACTCGCTCTTCTTTGCCCGCGCGGACGAGCACCTGCATGATCGTGTGCTCGTCGGCAATAATCTCCTGGCCGCTGAGAATGACAGTATTGACATCGAACCCGTGCGCTTTGAGGGCGTCTTCCACAGCCTTACCCAGAACCGGGTATGTGTTTTGATCGGCCACCAGCGTGAACCGATCCAGATGTTGATCCCCACAGTACTGGATCAAATTCGGTATTGCGTCTTTTCCGATATAGATTGGCAAATTGGTTTCCAAAGGTGTTTTCTCTCCCTCTCCCATCCCCACCCCAGCCCTCCCCTTCCCTCTCCCAACAGGAGAGGGAAGGGGAGGGTATGGGAGGGGTTAGGAAAGGTCTACATTTGGGCAGCCAGCCAGAGATAAGGCTCCTCAATCAAGTCCTTGACGTATTGCAAGAACCGCGCCGCCGGCGCGCCGTCCACCAGACGATGGTCAAAGACCAGGCTCAGAATCAACATCTGGCGCACCTCGACTTGACCGTTGCGCGCGACGGGCTTGGGTGTGATGCAGCCCACGCCCAAAATAGCGGCTTCGGGCAAGTTGATGACGGGCGTAAAGGCCAGCACGTCATACATTCCCAAGTTGGTGATGGTGAACGTCCCACCGGTTAGATCGTCGGGCAGCGACCTGCCGTTGCGCGCCCGGTCAACCAACTCGCGGAACTCGGCCCCGAATTGGCGCACGCTCTTTTTGTCGGCGTCCCGGATGACGGGCACTAGCAGCCCGCGCTCGGTATCGGTCGCCATGCCCAGGTTGACATGCGCCAGGCGCTCGATGGCATCGGGAGCCTGCCCTGAGCCTGCCGAAGGAGCGAGGCGGGCATTCATGTATGGGAACTGGCGCAGCGCCATCGCCACGATTTTCGCCAGCAGGTCGTTGTAGCCCGGAGCAAAGCCCCACTCGTCTGCGACACGGGCCTTGAGCCGCTCGCGCATGGTGACGAACTCGGTGGCATCTGCCTCCATCAGCAAAGTCACGCGGGCGGTCGTGTGGACGCTGGTCGCCATCCGCTCGGCAATGATGCCGCGCACACCTTTGAGCGGCACGCGCTCCAAGACCTCAGCTTCTGGCAAGACAGGCGGCAGTGCAGCCACCGGCGCGACGACCGGAGCGACAGGCGGTTTGATCGCGCGTTCCACGTCTTCCTTAGTGATCTTGCCGCCCGGCCCCGTGCCGGTCACTGCGCGCAAATCTATGCCCGCTTCCGCAGCCACTTTTTGCGCCACAGGCGTCGCCTTAACTTCCCGCAGGCTTGGAGCCTGCGGGAAGTTTACCAGGTACGCTAGCACATCTCGTTCGGCCACGCGCTGACCATTGCCACCGGTCGGCGTGACCTGCGCCAGGTCCACGTCTTTGGCCGCAGCCAACTTGCGCGCTCGCGGCGAGGCAAACACCTTGCCTTGGGCTGGGGCGCTGGCTGCAACGGCTGTCGCTGCTGCAGCACTCGACACTTGTTCGGTCGGCACGGTAGCGGCAGTTTCCGCTGCCGGTTGACCGCCTGACACAAATTTCTCTTCAGGCTTGCCAATGGTCGCCACGACGGTGAGCACGGGCACGATGGCGCCCTCTTGGTACGGGCCAATGTGCACATACCCTCGGGCGCTGGATTCGACCGTAAAGAGCGCCTTGTCGGTCTCTACCTCCAAAACCCCGTCGCCCTGCTCGACCCTGGCGCCATCGGCAACCAGCCAGCGGACCAGAGTCACTTCTTCCACGGTCTGCCCAAGCTTGGGGATAAAGACTTCTTTTGCCATTAGCTGACCACCTTTCGGCAGGCTGCGACGATGCGCTGGACGTTGGGGATGGCCAGGTCTTCCAGCACCTCGGCGCGAGGCACCGGCACATTCGCCGCCGCCACGCGCACCATCGGCGCATCTAGCCAGTCAAACGCCTGTTCGTTGACTTGGGCCATCACTTCGTTGATGAAGCTGGTGTTTTCGTAAGCTTCGGTCAAGCCCACCAGTCGTCCCGTCTTTTTGACTGACGCAACGATCGTTTCAATATCCAATGGCTTGAGCGTGCGCAGGTCAACCACTTCAACGTCAATCCCCTCTTTCGCTAGGACCTCGGCGGCCTCCAAGGCGCGATAGACCATGCGCGAGTAGGTGACGATGGTCACGTCCTTGCCGGCGCGCTTCACGTCCGCCACGCCCAAGGGAATGAGGTACTCTTCCCCCTCGGGGGGCACCGGCCCCTTTTCTTTGTAGAGCATTTTGTGCTCGATGAACATGACGGGGTTGTCGTCACGGATCGCGGCCTTGAGCAGCCCTTTGGCATCGTAAGGCGTGGACGGCATCACAACGTAAATACCGGGGAAGTGAGTCCACAACGATTCGAGGCTCTGCGAGTGGTGAGCCGCAATCGCGCGGCCCGCGCCGCCTTCGGTGCGAAGGACCATCGGCACCGTCGTCTTGCCGCCGAACATGTAGCGGTTCTTGGCGCCCTGGTTGGCGATCTGATCCATCGCCAGCGGCGTAAAGTCCACGTACATGATCTCGGCAATCGGGCGCAGCCCGGCCATAGCCGCGCCCACGGCCGCCCCGCCGATGGTCGCTTCGGATATCGGCGTATCCAGCACGCGCCATTCGCCAAACTCTTGCCACAGCCCGCGTGTCGCGCCATAAGCGCCGCCATACAGCCCCACGTCTTCGCCCATGACGAACACTCGCTCGTCGCGCAGCATTTCCTCGCGCATGGCTTCCACCAGCGCCTGGGCGTAGGAGATGGTCCGTAGCTTGGGATCATTACGCACGCGCTCACGCAATACTCGCTCGGCTTCGATATCGGCTTTCGTGAATTTCGAGGGAGCAAAGACATCGGTCTCCAACTCGTTCGGGTTCGGCTCCGGCGAGGCTTCACTGAAGGCCATCGCACGGTCAAGCTTTTCCTGCACAGCCTGATCCAACTGCTCATATTCCGGCTCACGCAGCAGACCGACGGCCTCCAGGTTTTCTTTCATGACGTGAATGGGGTCACGCTTCTTCCATGCGGCTTCTTCGTCCTTGGTGCGGTAGGCGCGCGGGTCAGAGTGTGAGTGCCCGAACCAGCGATAAGTCTTGGCTTCGATCAGCGTGGGGCCTTGGCCCTTGCGGGCGCGCTCGACGGCGTGAGCAACCGCTCCTCGCACCGCCAACGCGTCCATGCCGTCCACCACCTCGCCGGGAATGCCATAGGCGCTGGCGCGAGTGGCGATATCGGGCAGCTTGCTGGCCTTGGCCCACGGGACTGACATCGCGTACAGGTTATTCTCGACGACAAAAACAACGGGCAAATCCCACAGGCTCGCCATGTTGAGTGACTCGTGAAAGTTGCCGGTGTTGGAAGCGCCGTCGCCAAAGAAGCACAACACCACTCGATCGGTGCCCAGGAGCTTTTGCGCCAACGCAGCGCCCACGGCCACCGGGATATTGCCCCCGACGATGCCGGTCGCGCCCAGGTTGCCGTGCGACACATCGGCGATGTGCATTGAGCCGCCCTTGCCTTTGCAGTAACCGCCGGAGCGTCCCAACACTTCCGCCATCATCTTGTCAAAGTGTTCTTGTTTCGCTTCGGGCGTTTTGGCAGCTCTATCGCCGTGGGCGTGCGCGTGACCGTGTCCCCGGTGCGTGCTGGTGATCAGGTCGTCATCGCGCAATGCGGCAACAGCGCCCACGGCGACGGCTTCCTGTCCGGCATAGAGGTGCGAGGCCCCTTTCAGAACGGCCTTCCCCAGCAGCTCGGCGATGTTGTTCTCGAGCGCTCGGATTTCCATCATCTGTCGCAGGCACGCCATCAACTCTTCCCGCGACAGTGCTTGTTCCTCGATCATGGCCGATACTTGCTCGGCTGATAATACGGTTGATTCCATCTGAATAATCCTCCACTTGCCTGACATGCAGCCAGGCAGCAGCGTATGCTCTTAGACGAGGGTAACCTTAATTCCCAACGCACGCATTTGCTCGACCAGGTCGGCGGGGGCTTGCGCATCGGTGATGACACAGGTGATGACTTCCGGCGCTGCGAACGAAGCCAGGCCAAAGCGCCCCCACTTGGTAGCATCCACCACGGCGATGACCTCGCGACACATCGCTACGAGCTTGCGCTTAATTTCGGCTTCAGGCAAGCTGACATCGGTTAATCCTTCGGGCACGCTGAGGCCGTGCGCGCCAAAGAAACCCTTCTGGATGTTGAATCCCTGGAGTGGCTCAAGACCATTCCCGCCGGTCAGCGACGCCATATCGCGCCGCAAAGTGCCACCCGGCATCACCACGGCCACACCTGGGGCATCGAGCATTTCGTGGGCGATGGCGATGCTGTTGGTGAGGATAGTCAAGTCGCGATGATGCTTGAGATGCCGCGCGATGGCTAATGCAGTGCTGCTGGCATCGAGGATAATCGCGTTGTCATTGGAGACCAGCGCCGCGCCGGCCGCGCCAATGCGATCCTTTTCCGAAACCTGCTGCTGGGTGCGGTCTGCCAGGGAAAGCTCGTGCAATCCGCGGCCAGCGGGGACAGCGCCGCCGTGAGTGCGCACGATGAGGTTGCGCGCGGCAAGAGCCTGAAGGTCTGCGCGGATCGTCACCTCGGATACACCGAATTGCCCGGCAAGCTCGGCCACCGAGGCCCGCCCGCAATCGTTGATTCGTTTGGCGATCTCTTGTCGCCGTTCCGCCGGATAAAGGTCCTTGGGCACGCGCTTGTCAGCCATTAGCAGTTACGAACTTGCACGAAAGTCTTTCGATTGATTTCAGTTTACCATGAATTGAAAGCTACGTCAACCATTACATCATCTCGCTCGTTTGGGGTATAATATCATCCGGCAAAAGTAACCCTCCTTCGCGGCTCAAATCCCCGAGCCGGAAGAATCTCTCAACCGAGGCGCTGTCAGCAGCAGCACAACTGAAAGCCTCTGGAGAAAACTATGGACATCCAACATTTTCAAACACCCCCCAAGGAATACAGAGAAGTTCCATTTTGGTCATGGAACGATGACCTCGCCCCGGAGGAACTCGTCCGGCAAGTCGGACTGATGGATGAGGCGGGCTGGGGCGGATTTTTCATGCACTCGCGCGTGGGACTGCGCACGCCGTACCTGGGCCGGCAGTGGATGGATTGCATCCGCGCTTGCGTTGATGCGGCTCGCCAGCGAGGCATGGGCGCCTGGCTCTATGACGAAGACAAATGGCCCAGCGGCTTTGCCGGTGGATTGAGCGTCGCCCCTGACCCGTCCCATCGCGCTCAATATCTGGTGTGCAAAGTAGACAACCGGCCCGCGCTTTTGGCCGAACGCATCGCCACTTTTGCGGCACGCGAAGTAGCCGGGCAATTGGTGGACGTTTGCCCGAACGACACGCCCGCCATCGAGAACGATGCCGACCGCCTGATCCAGTTTTATCCGCAGACCGCCCCACTCGGCCTGGCGTGGTTCAATGACTATACCTACCTGAGCTTGCTGAACCCCGATGCCGTGCGCGCCTTTCTGGATTCGACGCACGAAGCTTATGCGAGGGCAATCGGCGCTGACTTTGGCCGAGCGGTGCCCGGCATTTTCACCGACGAGCCTTGTTCCTTGTTGGCCCGCGATCATTCGGCTGCCAAGCAACCCATCATCCCCTGGACGGACGACTTGCCGACCTATTTCCAAAAGCACACTGGCTACGATCTATTGCCTCATTTGCCTTCCCTGTTTTTTGACGTCGGCGAGTTCTACAGCGTGCGCTATGATTATTGGCGCATCGTGACGCAACGTTTCGTCGAAAGCTACACGCGGCAGATATACGAATGGTGCGGGGCGCACGGCCTGGCCTACACGGGTCACTATATGGCAGAAGATACTCTGCTCTCGCAGATCCAGTGGATCGGCGCGGCCATGCCTCACTACCCTTACATGCACATCCCGGGCATAGACAAATTGGCGCGGAGCATCAACCGTGGCGCTGGCACCGTGCTCACGGTCAAGCAACTGGATAGCGTCGTATGCCAGACGGGCAAGCCGCGTGCGCTGTGCGAAAACTATGGTTGCTCGGGACAAGATTTTGCGCACACGGGCCGCAAGTGGATCGGCGACTGGGCCTACGTCCTCGGCATCACGCTGAACAACCCACATCTTTCGCTCTACAGCATGAGGGGCGAGCGCAAGCGCGACTATCCACAAAACATCTTTTACCAGCAGCCCTGGTGGCCGGAGAATCGCCTGATCGCCGACTATTTTGCCCGGCTGAGCTACATCCTCAGCCAGGGGCAGCGCAGCGTTGACATCCTGGTGATCCATCCCCTCGGCAGCGCCTGGGCCATCTACCGGCCTGGCGCGACTCGCCAAGTGAACCAGCTTGACCGGCCACTCGACGAGCTGCTGATGACGTTGATGCGAGCGCAACGGGATTTCCATTTAGCCGACGAAATGCTGATCGAACCGGGCGCGGCGTGCGAGGCCTATGTGGCGAAGGATGAGGCGGGGCCGCGATTGGACGTTGGCAAGATGTCGTACCGTCTGGTGATTGTTCCGCCGGGCGTAACGCTGGCCAAGAATATCGTCCGGCTGCTGCGCGAGTTTGCGGCGGCGGGCGGCCCGGTGCTGGCGATGGAACCGGCGCCCAAGCTGATGGATGGCCGCGTCACCACAAAAGCTGTGTTGCCTTCGGCAACACGAGTGGTTACGCTCACCCATCTGCCTGCCGCGCTGGACGAATTGCTGCCGTTCGACGTTCGCGTGCCGGGCCGCCCGGCGATCTGGGCGCACCATCGCCGGATTGACACGGACGACATTTACTTTTTAGCCAACACGGATCTCAATCACGGCGGCGTCGCCACGGTACAACTGCGCGGCCTGGGCCGATTGGAAGCCTGGGATCCGGCCACGGGCGATGTGTGCGTGCTGCCCTGCCGGCAACGTGATGGCGTGACGGAAGTCGTGCTCGACTTTCCGCCGGTCGGCTCGCACCTGCTGGTGTTGCACCGCAATCAGCCACCGGCCACGGTCGAGCCAATCACCAAGCGCAGCGTGGCCGAAATTCCATTGGGTGACACCTGGCAACTGACCCTGGGCGGCCCCAACGCATTGACGCTGGACACACCGCAGGTGCGAATCGGCGAGGCGATTGCCACGCCGTCCAACAATGACTGGAGTGCGCCCATGCACGTCCTGGACGCGCACGCGGTCGTTGCCGAAGCCGGCGTGGGCACTCCTTTTGCGCTACGCTTTTCCTTCGATGCGGCTGTGCGTCCCGCCACTCCCGTTTACCTGGTCGTCGAGTCACCCGAGCGATTCGCCATCGTCGTCAACGGACAGCCCATCGCCGGCCAGGATTCCGGGTGGTGGACGGACATTTCGTTCCGCAAGGTGGACATCAGCGCCGCCGTGCAGGCGGGCCGGAATGAGATCGTGCTCGGCGGTGTTTTCGCGCGCGACACGGAACTGGAGAGCGTGTACCTGATCGGCAGCTTTGGCGTGGCGGCACGAAAGTTGAAGGAGGAGAATCGGCATAACGGCCAAATCTTTGATCGCTACGCGCCCGAGTTTCACGTCACGCCAGCGCCGGATCACATTCAACCCCAAAACAAAACAGAGGGCCTGGTCATAGACCTGACCGCGCAGGGCATGGCCTTCTTCGCCGGTCGGGCCACACTTCGCCAGGCGGTTAACCTTCCCGCGCTCGACGGGCGTGTGGTGCTGGAGATACACAACCTGCGCGCCGCCCTTGCCAACGTGCGTGTGAACGGTCAGGCGGCGGGAACCCTTGCCTGGCCGCCGTACCGGGTAGAGATCACTTCCGGCTTGCGCGCCGGGGAGAACGTGATCGAGATCGAGTTAGTGGGCACGCTGCGCAACTTGCTTGGCCCACACCATCTCTCCGGCGGCGACCAGGATTGGACCGGGCCGGGACAATTCCGCGACAAGCAACGCTGGACGGACGACACTATCCTGGCGCCGTTTGGCTTTGACGGAATCACATTGCAAGTGCTTGCGTAACCGTGATCGCATGGCCGAGGACATGCTTGGTAACTGCGTGGAAAGAACGGGCAGCGATTTTTATTGACCACGTGTTGGCTGTGTGCTATACTCAATACAGTAGCACGTATGCCTACACCGTAGGCAGCGAAAGGACAATGAACGATGAGCGCAGTAATGGAGCGGCCTATATTGGACAAGGTGCAGGCTTTTGCTCGCCAGGCCCGGCTGGCCAGTGTGTCGAAGGAAACACTGCAGATCGCGCCCGATGTGGCGAGTGTGCTCGCCGATTATCTCCAGGAAGCATTAGCGACCGCTAAAGACCAGGCCTGGTTTTGGGCAAAGGAATGGCAAGCGGGTGAGCGGGAAGCGGAGGCTGACCTAGCGGCTGGACGTTACCAGGTCTTTGACACGATGGAAAACTTGATTGACGACCTGGGTTGGCCGCGATGAAATATGTCCGGACAGAGCGATTCAAAAAGGCTGCTGCCAAGCTGCCGCAAGAGATCCAGGCCAAAGCGGCCAAGGCACCACTGTTTCATGGCTTCACAGCCTGCCCCTTGGAGTGTTGTCGATCGTTTGCATTCTATCACGAAATTTGGTTGCGGCCAGAGGCCGCGCTATGGTTATCCTTTCGTAGATCCAAGCAGGAAGCGTGTCGGCCCACTGCGAATCGCGGACGATGAGCGGATCGGTAAAGACTCTTGCCAGAGCGTCAATGTACCTGTCATCCTTCTTCCTTTTGGCCGTGCAATCACCGAAATAGATTGAGTTTTGATTAACTAATGTCGCATTTGGACGCGCAAAAGCCCTGAAAATCAAGCATTTCTGAAGGATGACCGCGACATTACTTAATCAAAAATCAGTAAGTTGACGAACAAAGAGCTTACTTGACCTCCGAGGTTTCCAAAACCTTCGAGGTCTCGAAAGGAGTTGCCTACAAGACCACCGCTCAACTTACGCAAGCCAGGGAACATCCGCGCCAAGGCGACTCAACTCATTGACACATACCGCCATCCTTTGTATACTCTTGACAGTTCTATGAACTGAATCGTTGTCAGGAGCACGAACCATGAACATGCCGGTATTGACTCAAATTCAAGAGAACATCAACCGTCTATCATCCAATGAGCAACTCTGGCTCATCGAATGGCTGGCACACCGCGTCCGAGAAAAGACCAGCGCGCAAAGCGTTTGGGCAAGCCAGTTGGCGGACATGGCGGCTGATCCAGAAATTCAAAGCGAACTGCGCAAGATTGACGCCGAGTTTGCACTCGCCGAAACGGACGGTTTGGAAACAACGCCATGACCATTCAACGCGGCGAAATCTACTTTGTCAATCTCAACCCGGTTGAAGGCAGAGAGCAAGCCGGCCGTCGCCCGGTGTTGGTCTTGTCTATAGACGCGATCAACCGGCTGCCTCTCGTCGTCACCGTTGTTGTCGGCACCAAAGGCGAAAATATCTCGCGTGATTATCCGACGAATGTCCGTGTGTCATCGGCGGAAAGTGGCTTGCCGATGGAGACCGTCTTTTTGTGCTTCCAGCTTCGCTCGCTTGACCCCAGGCGATTTCCAGACACGCCCGCAGGTTGTATCTCTGGCCCGACAATGGAGCGAGTCGAGGATGCCATTCGGTACAGTCTCGGTCTGTAAAGGGGAGCGCCCAAAAGACCATCGCTCAACCTCTCACCAAGCCCCCCACGCTTGCCACGTATGGCTTCCCGGCGGCCATCTTCGCCGCAGCCCTTGCCACGCTCGGCGCCTTTTCCGACGCGGACAAGGCGCACCAGTCCGCCCTCAGCGCAGCGCCCCCCGGCGACCGCCAATCGTGATGCCGCCGTCAAGTCACTCAACACCGGGGCCAAGCAGTTCAACAAGATCGCCGGCGTCGTGCTCAAGAACTATCCGGACCTCGGCAAAAAACGGTCTGTAACAACCTCTCGCCGTCCGGTCAAGGACAGTTGATTACTTTATGCGGGCGCCGTGTTGACTGTGCGGCAAGCGGGATGCAACTGATGTGAAACGGACACCTGCGCCGCACCGCAGGTGCGGTGTAAACGGATGCGTGACTTGTATCCAGTTACGCGGAGCGGCTCGCCGTCAGTGTCCGTTGCCGCAAAGAACCTTTCAGTTCAGCGAGGATTACCATGAAGTCTCTTGGGTACAAAGCGATGAAGGTTTGTGCAGCGTGGCTGGCCGCATCCGGCACATTGCTGGTTTTGCTGCTGGCGCTTGGCGCGACCTCAGCCGCTCCTGTCAGCCCGAGTTCGCCGCTGGTCCTGGCAGAGTACCAGGCCTGGCACGGATTGCCGTCCCACTGGAATCCACCGTATACCTCGACCGATCCATTGGTCATCGCCCATCACATCCAGGCAGCCAAGGCGATGAGCATCAGCGGGTTTGTGGTGGACTGGTATGGGCCATCTCTGGCAACCGGTGACGAGCGTGGCTTTATGGACCAGGCCACCGCCGAGCTCTTGCGGCAATCGGCGGGGCAAGGGTTCCAGGTCGCTCTGATGTACGACGAGGGAGCGGTGCGGACCGCCGAAACGCTGACCACGGCTTACACCACACGCATGATCAGTGACCTTCTGTATGCCAGGCAATACTTGACGGCCCCGGCCTACCTGAACATCAATGAGCATCCGGCGCTGTTCGTTTTTCCATACCCGGCTGTCGATCCATATATTGACTGGTCTGAGGTCCGCGCTCACCTGGGCATCACAGTTACTCTGATTGATAAAGACCCCAATCCTGATAACCAAGAGCACGACATCCTCTTTGATGGATTTTACGCCTGGGTGCAGCCAGCGGCTTCCACATGGTTGACGGACGGCACGGAATGGGGACACGACTACCTGACCTGGTTCTACAACGTCATGGCCGGCCTGGCTCCCACCTACACCGACAAGGCTGCCATCGGCGGAGTCTGGCCGGGCTTTGACGACTCGGATGCTCCGTGGGGTCAGAACCGTTATATGTGGCCGCGCTGTGGACAGACCTGGCGCGACACATGGCAGTTGGCCAATCAATACAATCCACCTTACGTGATGATTGACACTTGGAACGATTTTGAGGAAGGCACCGGCATCGAGTTTGGCACTGGTGAATGTTTAATGCCGCCTCGCATTGCAAGTGCGTTGCCGGGTCAGCAGATCATTTACACGCATACACTCGTCAACACCGGCAAGTTCACGGATACCTTCCAAGTCACGATGCATTCGTCGAACGAGTGGGCCTCGGGGGTGAACACGTCAAGTATGACGCTGGGCCGTCATGCCTCGACAATGCTGACCATCACATTGGCAGTTTCCGCATTCACTCAAGGCGGAACACAAGATGAACTGAACGTTCGGGCGATCTCTCAGATCAGTCCGAATGTATATAGCGCTTTGACTGATACGGCGACGGTTCTTTTTGGCATGTATCTGCCTGTGGTCACCAAAGCAGATACTCAGGTCAACCTGCTACTCAATGGCGGCTTTGAGACGTCGCCTCCTTGGCCGATTCAAGACGGTATGGGTGAGATCCAAGTCGCCCCTGGCTGGCGAGCATGGTATCTTGATCAGCCCCCGGCCTATGTAGTGCGACCCTTGTTCTGTAATGGTCTTGATTATGGGTGTTATTGGGCACGGCCTGAGTTTCGCGACGTCGGTGCTGCGTTCTATCCACACGGAGTCCACAGCGGTTCCTACGCACAAAAGTATTTCTCCTATGGGCGTATGCACGAGGCCGGCTTGATGCAGCGAGTCACCGGGATCACGCCTGGCGTGCAATTGCTCTTTTCGGCATACATGGAAGCGTGGATGTGCAACGACTATATCGCCGCCTGCGACGGAGGCCGCAAATCTCAGAATCCCACCACGATGCACTTGAGAGTCGGGATTGATCCGACCGGCGGGGCGAATCCTTTCAGCCCCGATGTTGTTTGGTCAGACGAGGGTGACTCGTTTGACCGCTGGACTCTATTCAGCGTAGAAGCTGCAGCGAAGGGCGATGCCGTGACGGTGTTCACACATTCACGGGCGGAATGGATTGACTATGCGCGCATGAACAATGATGTTTACGTTGATGACGCCGCTCTCACGATTGAGCCGTAAACGGAGGTAACCATGCTCCCATCCGAACACCATCGCCAACCCGAAGCCGGAGCCGTGTTGACTGCGCTCCACGAAATCACTGCGCGTTGCGGCTACTTGCTCGCCGCCTGATGCGGTGTGGCCGATGTCCCACTTCATGCCAGGCGCAATGGGGTTCGTGCAGTCAATGAGAACTTTGCCCTGCAGGTCTCCCAGGCTTTGGGCGATGGCTTGTGTGCTGGTCCAGGGCGTCGCGAGGACGACGACCTCTGCTGCGTCAGCCGCTTCTTTTTTCTTGGTTTACCATCGGTTGTAGTGAACCCGCGCTTCGTTGTAGCGCCTCACCGGCGGCTGAGGTTCCAGCGGGTAGCCGACCGAGACGATACACAAGGGTATCACATGCGCGGGCAAGTTGAGCGTCTTGCTGACCGCCGCAACGCGCTCCGATCTTGGATAGACTCCAAGCCACACGGCTCCCAGTCCTTTGGCATGAGCTGCCAGCAAAAGATTCTGGGTCGCCGCCGAGCAATCCTGCACCCAATATTCCTCGCTCTGCAACTGCGTGTCGCCACAGACCACGATAGCGAGCGGCGCGCGCTTGAGCATCTGTCCGTACGGCAGGACGGTGGTCAACGCATCCAACTGCTTTCGCTCGGTTACGACGACAAACTGCCAGGGCTGATGATTGCTTGCGGACGGCGCATTCATGGCGGCTGCTAGCAGTTCCCTGATCGCGTCATCCGGCACGAGCTGCGCGGTGTATTCGCGGATACTTCGACGTGTCATGATCGCTTCATAGGCTTCCATGGCCCTGCTCCTCGCAAATTTCTCAAGATGTGTGCCATCATGGTAGCACAATAAACTCGGACTTTCAAGCGACCGAGGTCGCGCCTCAAGGGCTTTCAGCCGGTCGTCCGCCTACGCGGACGAAGCCTCCGCTGGCCGACGGCCAGAACCACCCGCCGTTTGTGGGTAATCACCAGCAAGATGTGGGTAGACTCTACAGCCTTTGTCGTTTGTCCTCCGTCGGTCCTCGGCGGTCAGATCAGCTCGAACCTCGCCGTGAAGTGCCTCAACATCGGCGGCTCGTAAACGATGCGCAGGCCGCGCAGGCTTGCGCGCTGCTCGTACACACGCTTGCACGTCGCCACCACGTAATCCAGATGCGTCTGGGTGTAAACGCGGCGCGGGATCGCCAGCCGCACCAACTCTAGCGCCGGGTACACCATCTGTCCCGTCTCTGGGTCTTTTTCCGCAAACATTACGCTGCCGATCTCCACGCTGCGGATGCCGCCTTCGAGGTAGAGTGCGACGGAAAGCGCCTGCGCCGGGAAGTCGGCCTGCGGGATGTGCGGCAAAAAGCGCCGCGCGTCGAGGTAGATTGCGTGCCCGCCGGGCGGCTCTAGAATTGGGATGCCCTCTTCCACCAGCCGGTCGCCCAGGTATTGAGTGTGCGCCAGGCGGTAGGCCAGGTACGATTCGTCCAACCCTTCCCACAATCCGCGCGCCATCGCTTCCAGGTCGCGCCCCGCCAGCCCGCCATACGTCGGGAACCCCTCGCGCAAGATCAGCTCGTTGCACACACGCTGATAAAGGTCGGCGTCGCGCAGTGCGATGAATCCGCCGATGTTCACCAGCGCATCTTTCTTGGCGCTCATCAACGCGCCGTCGGCATACGAAAACATTTCGTTGGCGATTTCGAGTGTGGACTTGTTCTCGTATCCCGGCTCGCGCAGCTTGATAAAGTAGGCATTCTCCGCATAGCGCGCAGCGTCAATGAAGAACGGAATGTCATGCCGGTGGAGCAACTCACTCGTCGCACGAACGTTGGCCATCGAGACGGGCTGCCCGCCGCCAGAATTGTTGGTGATCGTCAGCATCCCCATTGGGATGTTTTGCGGGCCGACCATGCCGATGAAGCGTTCCAGCTTTTCCAGGTCAATGTCGCCTTTGAATGGCGCGTGCGTCGTCGGGTCGAGGCCCAGATCGGCGATGAGGTTCACGGGGCGTCCGCCGCGCGCCGCGATGTTGGCGTGGGTCGTGTCAAAGTGCATGTTGCTGGGGATTTGCATTCCCGGTCGGACGGTGACGGTGAACAGGACGTTTTCCGCCGCGCGGCCCTGGTGAGTGGGCACGACGTAGGACATGCCAAAGATGCGCTTGACCGCGCCTTCGAAACGGAAGAACGATTTGGCCCCGGCGTAAGATTCGTCGCCCTGCATGAGTGCGCCCCACTGCGCATCGCTCATCGCCGACGTGCCGGAATCGGTGAGCAAATCCACATAGCAATCCTCGGCGCGCAGCTTGAACAGGTTGTAGCCGGCATTAGCGATGAAGCGCTCGCGCTCTTCACGTGTGGTCAGCTTGACCGGTTCGATGGCCTTGATACGGAAAGGCTCGAGTGGAAAAGTTGCCATGGGGTTTCTCCTCAGTCAGGGTATGGCGCGAGGCGTTCTGGACACGGCGCTGCATTCCTTGCTTTGCAGGTAGCTATCCACCAGTGTCCCGTTGGCGGCGATGAATTCGTACAAGATAGTCGTCCAAGTGGCGGTCACGCGTATGGCGCCAGGGATGGCGTTGTAACGGACTTGGCTACCGGCAACTGGCGATCCAAAAGGATATTGGCTGCTATCACCCAGACCATCCACAAAATAAGGAAAGCCATTGACGATGATGCGTTCATAGGTGTGATCATGGCCAGACAAGACTGCATCAGCGCCCCAGACCGGAAAAGGCCATTGCATCCAGACGCTGGGGCCGTGCGGCCCAGAGGAAAAGGGCGCGTGGTGAAAGAATACCAGCTTCCAGCACTCGTTCGAAGTGGTCAGTTTGCTTTGCAGCCAGGCAGCCTGCGCAGAAGTGCTCGAAACTCCATCAGGCTCGTTGGGGTCACTATCTATGGCAAACAAGTGGACCGGCCCCCAACTCAGGTCGTAATAGCGCTCATTGCCGGGCAGAGTGAAATAGTCAAGGTAGGGTGTGGCTCCTGCGGCTATCCAATCGTGATTGCCCAACGTCGGGAAAAACTGATTGATAGTTGAGCCTGCTCCGTAATGGCCTGTGTATGGGAAGATAAAGTCGTGATAGTATTGGCCGATATTCTCGTCAATGGTCGAAGCAGCGCCACTGGGATAGTTGTTGTCACCCGTCGTGACGATAAAGCTGGGGGCCCAACTTTTGACCAGGTTGGCTACATCTTGTTCACCTTGACTGGCCAGGCCATAATCGCCGATCACGGCAAAGCGGATGCTCTCGGACCGCTGGATGAGCGGCAGATACACAGAGACTGTGCTAGTGATGGCAGACTGGCCCGTTGTGGCGCGTAACCTGCCCGTGTCGGCGGGCGACGAGTCGTGCGCTGATTGTGCCAGCGCCAACATCATGCCGAGAGTCATCCAAATGCCCATAAACGCAAGTATCCGCTTCATCACACACTCCACTCACAGTGTAGCCGTCCAGACGGCTTTACACCCTAGCACTTTTGAAATGATACCACCACCAGACGACGAAAGCCAGTGGCAGACAACACGGCAACGAATGGAGGCTAAAACGAATTCGATGTTTCCTTCGTTCGTTGTAGTGCGCACTGCCGATTTGCCAATGCGTCTTTGGTGTTGTATCCTTGCGGTTGCTTTGTGCCGATTGAAGAAGATGAAAGCGGCCAGTTTCTGGATCAATCTCTGCCTTGAAATTTATGCGACGATTGTTTGCCTTGCTCATGGTTGGCCTGTTAGTGTCAGCCTGTGGGCCAACCCCTCAACCTGTGACACCGGCATCTATGGCGGTGTCATTCCCAACACGCGTCGCAACAGCGACCGCTTCGCCAATGCCGTCCCCCAGCGCGACGCCAGCACCCTCTCCTAGCGCAACGGCGATGCCATCCCTTACGCCAACGCCTGGCACGACTCTCACGCCTTCATCCACGGCAACGCCCAGCGCAACGTCCACGTCAACAGCCACCCGGCCTCGCGCAACACGCACCTTGCCGCCGGGGACGGCCTCAGTCAGGCCGACACTCAGCGCAACACGAGTCGCGTCGGCCACGTCAACGCCCACAGTCTCTCAGTCGTCACCTGCACCCACTCGCACGGTTACGGCCATGCCTTTGCCCAAACCGACGCCCCCCGTTACCTTCACGCCTGCAGTTGCGCGTTTACTCATGCCCCAAGGCAAACCGGGAGAGAACGGGCAGCCCACGCTGGCCGATTTCTGGGAAGGACGCGCCCGGTTTGTGGTGGACGTGGAAAACACCGGGCTGCCGATGGGCGAATCGGATACGCTGGTGATGAGCAACGGCGAGTTCTGGTCGTACCTCCACGCCAGCGCGCGTTCTGCCGGCGTTGTGGATCGCTGCGGCAACCCGGTCGAGTTCCCCGGCTGCGCGGTGATCTATCGCAGCCGCGATGGAGGGCGCACCTTTCAGCACGACAATCCGCCCGTCTGCCAGTTTGAATGTCGGCAGTGCCCGTGCGATTCGACGCGCGATCACGTGGATCAGCAGCAATATCCGCGCGTGACCACCGACGGCAAAACGATGACGCTGGTGTATGAATATCGCGGGCGCGTCATGCTGCGCCGCTCCGGCGACGGACTGAACTGGAGTCTCCCGGAACAGGTGAGCGGTTCGGGCGTCTGGTTTGGACAGCGCAACTGCCGGCCGGAGGAACGCATCGGCCCGCATCCCTATGCGGCGCCGACTTATGATTGCCTGGTCGGAGCGCCGCCGGGGATTTATATCGAAGGCAGGCGTATCTATGTTTTTGTGGGGCTAGGTCAGAACCCCGGTTCCATGGGCTGTTATTACGGCGCGCTGGACACGCCAGCCGGACGACTCGCCAAGTGTGCGCACAATCCGCTCTTTACCGGTGCGGCGGAGTATGGCCCGCTGAAGGAGAAGGGCGCGCCGGCCAATCCGTTCTTTGACTTTCGCACGATCAGCTCGGCGGAAGTTCAAAAGATCGGCGACCGGTATTACATGCTTTACGAAGGCACACGCGGGCCAGGCGAAGGTGATCCGGGCGACACTCAATTCGGATTGGGGCTGGCGCGCAGTCGCGCCAATCAGATAGATGGGCTGTGGGAAAAATTCCCCGGCAATCCGATTTTGGTTGGCTTGCCCGGCAACATTGGCCTGGGCCATGCCGACTTGGTGGTCGTCAACGGGCAGACTCTTCTCTATACGTCTTTGAACGGCGCAACGCGCAGCCGGTTGGTGTTGGTATGGAAATAGTCGGCGTTTGAGGTGACGATCCGCGAAAGCTGTGCTAGAATACTCGTGCCCGGAAACTTGTCGGCGGACATCCCTTGTGCCCGCTCAAGGAGAAAAGATCATGCCTGAAGTCGTCATCATCCAAGCAGTTCGCACGCCGGTCGGGCGACACGCCGGGGCGCTAGCCTCCGTTCGTCCCGACGACCTGGCCGCGCTCGTCATTGGCGAGGTGGTCAAGCGCGCAGGCGTTGACCCGGCGCTCGTCGAGGAAGTCTATATGGGCTGCGCCAATCAAGCAGGCGAAGACAACCGCAACGTGGCGCGCATGGCGCTGCTCTTGGCGGGCCTGCCGCATCACGTCGCGGGCGTCACCTTCAACCGGCTGTGCGCCAGCGGCCTCACGGCCATCAATCAAGCGGCGCGCGCCATCAAGTGCGGCGAAGGCCAAGTGTTCATCGCGGGCGGCGTCGAGTCCATGTCGCGCGCGCCGTATTCGCTCCCCAAGGCCGAGTCGGCCTACCCGTGGGGCAACCTCACCGCCTACGATACGACGCTGGGCTGGCGTTATCCGAACAAAAAGATGGAAGCCCTGTTCCCGCTGGAGCAGATGGGCGAGACGGCGGAAAACATTGCCGCCGAGCATCCCGAGATCACGCGCGAGATGCAGGACGGGTTTGCGCTCGAAAGCCAATTGCGCGCCAGAGCCGCTATCGAGTCGGGACGATTCAAGGATGAGATCGTGCCGGTGCTCATCCCGCAAAGGAAAGGTGACCCAATCGTCGTGGATACCGACGAGCATCCGCGCCCGGACACGACGATGGAGAAACTGACCAAGCTCGGCGCGGCGTTCCGCAAGGGCGGCACCGTGACGGCGGGGAATGCGTCGGGCCTCAACGATGGCGCGGCGGCTGTGCTGCTGATGAGTGCGGACAGGGCAACACAGCTTGGCCTCAAGCCGATGGCGCGTTGGGTCGCATCGGCGGCGGCGGGCGTCAATCCGCGCACGATGGGCTATGGGCCGATCCCGGCCACGCGCAAGGTACTCGAGCGCGCTGGACTTGCAATCGCGGATATTGACCTGTTCGAGATCAACGAGGCATTCGCGGTGCAGGCGTTGGCGTGCGCGCGCGAGCTGGGCATCCCGCTGGACCGACTCAACGTCAACGGCGGCGCGATCGCGTTGGGGCACCCGCTGGGCTGCTCCGGCGCGCGGCTGATGACGACGCTCGTCCATGAGCTGAACCGTCGCCAGGGCCGCTTGGGTTTGGCGACGCTGTGCGTGGGCGTGGGGCAGGGGGAAGCGACGGTCGTGGAGTGTGAAGTGTGAAGCGAAGAGCGTAAAGTCAGACCGCTCCACGCCCCACGCTTTACGCTCCACGGATCACGAAATGGAGGCGTCATGGTTACTTTGTCTTATACACTGATCGGCATCGTGTGCCTCTTGGCTGCCATCGCCATTACGTTCTTTTGGCCGCTGGGGCCTTCGCGGCGCAATCACGTGTTCAGCGAGATTGTGCTCGTGGCGCTGTTTGTGGCGGCGGCCGGTTTCCTTTGGGCGGGCGGCATCATACCGGAGAGTGTGTCGTGGTTAATGTCACTATTCGTCGGTTTGGTCGTCGGCATTGTGGCGGTGGTCTTGCGTGACGTGCGCCGCTTTATCCAGCACTTTCGCTACGAGACTTACAAGTGGACGCATCCCTATTATTGGTATGGGCGCGTGGGTCGCGCGGTGATGGGCGGCGGAGGCACACGGCGACGGAGAAATCGCTGATCGCCTATCGCGTATCGCCTCACGTTTCACGCATCACGTTTGACTGGAGACTGATACATGAAGTTAACGATTGGCCTGGCTCAAATCTCGCCCCGCCTGGGCGATGTGCAGGCAAACCTCGACAAGCACTTGCAGTTCATCGAGCGCGCGGAGGCGCAGAGCGTGGAACTCGTAGTGTTCCCGGAGCTTTCGCTCACCGGCTATATGCTCCAAGACTTGGTGCACGAAGTGGCCCGCACGCCTGCGCTCGACGACCCGCTCTTGGCGCCGCTCATGGAGGCCAGCCACAAGCTCGATTTGGTAGTCGGCTTGGCGGAGCGCGACGTACGCGGGCGGCTCTTTACTGCCAGCCTGTACCTGGCGCAAGGCCAGATCGTCCACATCCATCGCAAAGTGTATCTGCCCACCTACGGTATGTTTGACGAGGGCCGCGATTTCGACCTGGGCGAAGAAGTGCGCGCGTTCGACACTCGCTTTGGCCGCGCCGGGTTGTTGATCTGCGAGGACTTTTGGCATGCCAGCCCGCCCTACTTGCTCTGGCTGGACGGCGCGGACTTGATGCTGCTCACCTCCTCCAGCCCCGGCCGCGGGATTGACCATCACAGCAAGTTGAGCAGCAGCCGGTTCGTGGAGTTGGTGAACCAGGCGTATGCCAGCTTGTTCGGGTGCTTTGTGGCGCACACGAACCGTGTGGGATTTGAGGACGGCGTGAACTTTTGGGGCGGGTCGTCCGTGTGCGCGCCGGATGGCGAGTTGATCGCCCAAGCGCCGTATTGGGAAGAGTCGCTGTTAGTGACAACACTTGACTTGAGTGCGTTACGCCGCGCCCGCGCGCGGCTGCCGCTCCTGCGCGACGAGCGGCCCGAGTTGACGCAGCGGGAGTTGACCCGCATCCTGGGCAAACTATGAGACGTATTCCGCGTTGCGTGTTCCATCCACGCACACAGCCTTCAAGAGTGAGATTACGCAATACGACATTATGCACCTAGCTATCAACACCGGCTCTCTATCTTTTGATACTCACGAGGCGATCGCTCAAGTCCACGCGCTGGGGTTCACCGCCGTCGAGGTGAACTTGCAGCAGGCAGAACTAGCCTATGGTTTTGACCAGACGCCGAACCTGGCCTTTTACGGCGAGCTGGCGCGCGAACTCAAGCTCCGCAAGCTGACGGTGACGGACGTTCACGCGCTGTTCCTCAACGCGGCGCAAATGTTTTCCGCGCGGGCGCGTCGAGCCGTGCTGGCTGTTGAGGGTGAGGTCACCCGGCTGCTGGGCGCAGGGATTCTGGTCGTCCACCCAACGGACATTCTGGAAAGCGAAGAATGGCTCGACTTGTACTGCGACGATGCGCGCATGAAAATGCCGCTTGTAGAAGGGATTGCCCCCGTCATCCGCGAATTGCAGAGTAGTGGCGTGCGGATTGCGTTGGAAAACGTCCAACACTGGCGCGATACTTGCGGGACCAACAATGCCGAGGTGATGGCACGGCTGGTGGAGATACTCGATTGCAGCGTGGCGCTGGACGTGCGGCGCGGCCTGGACCGTCCCAGCCTCGACCGGTGGCTGGAGCTCGTCGGCGACCGCATCGCCGTGTATCACTTGCACGACACGCTGGGAGGCACTGAACATCACCCGCCGGCTGCTCTTGACTGGCGGCACATCATCCCGCAGCTCCAGCGCACATCCGCTCAAGTGTACGTGATGGAAGCGACCGGTGAGCGCAGCCCCGGCGCGATCAAGGTAAGTCGAGAGTATATTTCTAAATTGCTGCAAATATCAAGTACTGCGTAATGCGTGCTGCGTAAGTTTACCGCCATGCCGTGCTTTCCCGACCGCCATTTGGAATGATGCATGAACGAAATGAGGATTTTGTCATGCCAATATCGGCTGATGCAATGGATGGGCTATACGCTGCTGTCCAATGGAATCCAGAGGGCGCTCGCACCTTGCTGGCTATACTGAGGGAATATCCTGCGTGGGTGAAGTACAAAGATGACGCTTATGGACCACTTGGACTCATCCTGTTTGGCGTCGCACCTAGAAAACGAATTGGTGATGGCATCAGTATCCCAATTAAGCCCAGACCGTTTCCCGAAGACCAGTTTGCGAGCTGCAAAGTATTTGGTGATGAATGGAAACAACGAGGGTTCACCAAAGAGGAATTGGCTGATTGCATCCAGAAAATTCTCTCCGAACTAAATGAGGCCTGAACGTGCTGAACTCTGCTGTGAACAATGCTGTAGTCACAGACTACGAACCATTAGACATTATAGGAGTTTGTTTGACGCACACTTTGACCGCCAGGTATGGCGGTGCACAAGAAGGTTTCCCTGTATATGGCGTGTAAAAAGGACGAGATGGTAAACTCCTATAAAGTCTAATACATGTCATGGGTGATAAGCAATGAGTGAACCGAGCAAACTACAAATTGATACGGGCCTTGTCCGCAAGATTCTGGTTGGATTCTTGCGTGAAGAGATCGGCAAGGTAGGCATGTCCCGCGCGGTGGTGAATCTTTCCGGCGGGATTGACAGCGCGCTCTCGTGTTACCTGGCGGCCGAGGCGCTCGGCGCACAGAACGTGCTGGCGATTCGGCTGCCGTATCGCACGTCGTCGCCCGATAGCCTGGCGCACGCACAACGGGTGATTGATCAGCTTGGCGTCCCGCATGAGACCGTGGACGTCACGCCGGTGGTCGAGCCGCTGTTCGAGCGCTTCCCGGACATGACCCCGCTGCGCCGGGGCAACGTCATGGCTCGCGCGCGGATGATTGTGCTCTACGATCAGTCCGCTGTGTGGCAAGGGCTGCCTGTGGGCACTAGCAACAAGACCGAGTTGCTGCTCGGCTACGGGACGCTTTTTGGCGATATGGCCTCGGCGGTCAACCCGTTGGGCGATCTGTACAAGACCCAAGTTCGCCAACTCGCCGCCGCCGTGGGCGTGCCGCAGCCCATCATTGACAAGCCCCCCTCAGCCGACCTGTGGGCGGGCCAGACCGACGAGGACGAGATGGGCTTGACCTACGAAGAGGTAGATCGGTTGTTGTATCTTCTCGTGGACGAGCGTTACTCGCTCGATGAAGCCGTCGAGGCCGGATTTGCGCGCGAGTTCGTCGAGCGCGTATGGAAGCTGGTGCGCGTCAATTCGTTCAAGCGACGCCTGCCGCTCATCGCCAAAGTCAGCACGCGCACCATCGGCGTAGACTTTCGTTACCTGCGCGATTGGGGAGTCTAGGATTGTAGATTGGGGATTGAGGATTGGTGATTGGATGTCCGCTACAAACACAAAGGGCTTCTCACTTTGAGAAGCCTTTTTTGCATCTTGCGTCTTGCTTCACCCTCGTCGCGGCAGAATCGCGCGCACTAACAACACTCCGCCTAACGCGATGAGCACCACGGGCCACCAGTTTTGTCCGAACGCCATGATGCCGACGCCAATCGCTAACAGCACACCGGCGGGATAAACAGCCCAGAACATCTGCGGGTCGCGCAGGTTCAGCAGATAGATCAACCCGAACACGGCTGCCAGTCCGACGAAGAAAAGCCCGCCGATGAACTGCGGCAGCACTCTGCTTACTGCCAGCAGCGGCATCAGCCCGATGACGGTCAGTGTGCCCGCGGGAATAATGGCCCACCAATTCCGCCGGTTGACCAGGTAGACCACCCAGAACGGGAGCGCAATCGCCCACAGCACGAATGTGCCAATCACCTCGCCGCGCACGCCCAGCGTGAGAATCGGGATGACGGCGATGAAGAGCATGATCCCGCCGGGGATCAACGCCCACCAGAACTCGCCGCGCTTGACGAGGTAGATCAGCAGGAACGGCAGTGCAATGGAGAAGAGCATCACGCTGCCCACCCATTCACCCTTCACCTCGCGCTCGGCCAGTGCAATGGTCGCCGCGATGCCCAGCAAGACGCAGCCGGGGATCACGGCCCACCAGTCCCGGCTCGGCGCAGTGATAAAGTCGAGCAGGAACAGAACACCCACCCCGCCAAAGATAAACGTCCAGATCGGCGCTTCGAACTGTCCCAGCAGCTTTAGATTCTGCGCCAACAACAGCCCGCCGCCCAGGATCAGCACGACGGCCCACAGGATTGCCCATCGAGAGCGTTGCATGATGACCTCCGTATGATGATGCGTCTGGTTATCCGATGAAGATTGTAGCACCGCTGAATCGGTGCGTCAATCACCACATACTATACGCAATACAGCTTCATTGGTTGCGGCGAAAAGCCGCGCTATGCTATAATGATGCCATGCCACCACGACAAAAAGAAACGCCTGGTAAATTGCCCGCCATCAATCCAATGATGGTCGCTTTGGGCCTGGGTATCGCCGGTTGGTTGGGAGTGGCGTATCTGTTCTCCAACGTCCACCCGACGTTGCCGGCCAAAGCCGCTTTCCTGGCTGTGTGGGCCTTCGCGCTGATGGGCACGGCCTGGCCGGTGCTGTTGGCACTGCATCGCCGCTTCTGGGGCGAACCAACGCCCTGGACCGTCTGGAGGCAGAGTGCGTGGGTAGGCGCTTTTGGCGCGGCGGCTGCATGGCTGCAGATGAACCGCTTGCTCAACATTGCCTGGGCGGTGGTCGTCGCGGGTGTGTTCGTGGTGATCGAAATCATCTTGAGCCTGCGCGCTCGGCAGGAGGCACGCCATGATGACTGAGACATTTTCTCGGTTGCCCAGTGTGGATAAATTGCTCGCCCATCCCAAGGCCGTGACGCTCGTCGCGGCTTACGGCCACGCGCTGACGGTAGACGGGCTGCGCGCCGCATTGGACGAAGCGCGACAGGTCATCCGTTCGGGGGGCGATGCGCTGGAAGCCGATGCGCTGGTCGAATTAGCCGGCGGACGGTTGCACGAGTGGACCACGCCCAGGCCACATCCCGTCATCAATGCCACCGGCGTCATCGTTCACACCAACTTGGGACGCGCGCCACTTTCGGAAAAAGCGCTGGTGGCGATCCATGTTGCGGCGTTGAGCTATTCCGACCTGGAGTACGACCTGGACACGGGCGAGCGTGGACATCGCATGGCGGTGGTGGAAGACTTGATATGCCGCGTCACGGGCGCGGAAAGCGCGCTGGTTGTCAACAACAATGCGGGCGCAGTGTTGTTGGCGCTCACCGCGCACGCGGCGGGGCGTGAGGTCGTCATCTCGCGCGGGCAGCTCGTGGAAATCGGCGGAGGGTTCCGCGTCCCGGATGTGCTGGCGCAGTCGGGAGCAACGCTCGTCGAAGTGGGCACGACGAACCGGACGCATCGCCGCGATTACGAGTCCGCGCTGAACGACAACACAGCCGCGATCCTGCGCGCCCATTCGAGCAACTTTCGCGTCGTCGGTTTTACCGCCGAAGTGAGTATTGCCGAATTGGTCGAGGTGGGCCTCACAAGCGGCGTCCCCGTGATGGACGACCTGGGCAGCGGAGCGTTGCTGGATACGTCGGCGTATGGCCTGGCGCACGAGCCGATGCCGCAGGAGAGCCTGGCGGCGGGCGTGGCGTTGGTCTGCTTCAGCGGCGACAAGTTGCTGGGCGGGCCGCAGGCGGGTATCGTCATCGGCAAGCGGCAATACGTCGAGCCGCTCAAGCGTCACCCGCTGGCGCGCGCGCTCCGTGCCGACAAGCTCTGCCTGGCGGCGCTGTCTGCCACGCTGACGCATTACCTCAAGCGTGAGGCCGAACAAGAAATCCCGGTGTGGCGCATGATCTCGATGCGGCCTGATGAAATCGCCCGTCGCGCCAAGCAGTGGACGCGCAAGTTGCATCAGGCTGGAATTGAGGCGCAGGTCATCGAGGGGCGCTCGACCGTGGGCGGCGGTAGCCTGCCCGGCGAGACGTTGCCCACGTGGCTCGTCGCCGTTGAGTGTGACTCGCCCGACACGTTGGCCGCGCGTTTGCGGCGCAACGACCCGCCCATCGTGGCGCGCATCGAGGATGGGCGGCTGGTGCTCGATCCGAGGACGGTGCAGACGGGTGAAGAGAAAGAGCTGCTTGAAGTGGTGTGTGTGGCGACGCGCTGACTCGGTGATATACGCCTGCGACCGTCTACGAGGATGATATGGCTGAACACGACAAACTCTTGGCTCGCATCCTGCGTGGAACATCTGACTCCAATATCTCTTTTGCCGAATTGTGTCGGTTGCTGCGCCGCTTGGGGTTTGACGAACGGATCCGTGGTAGCCATCACATCTTCACAAGAGAGGGCGTCGCAGACATCTTGAACCTGCAACCATTTGGCGCGCAAGCGAAACCGTATCAAGTGAAGCAGGTGCGTAACGTCATCTTAAAGTACAAGATCGGAGGCGAAGATGATTCGGTATGAGGTTATCATCTACTGGAGCCATGAAGATGAGGCGTTTATCGTTGAAGTGCCTGAACTGCCTGGTTGCATGGCAGATGGTGCGACCTATCAGGAGGCGCTGGCTAACGCGGAAGTCATCATTCAAGAGTGGATCGAAACGGCGCGGGAATTGGGACGTCCAATTCCAGAGCCAAAAGGAAGATTGGTGTACGCATGACCCGCATCCTCGCCATCGAAACATCCTGTGACGAAACTGCCGCCGCCGTCGTGCAAGACGGATGCCAGGTGCTCTCGAACGTCGTTGCCTCGCAGATGGACTTGCACGCCAAGTACGGCGGCGTGTTCCCGGAACTGGCCTCGCGCCTGCATGTGGAAGCCATCGTGCCCGTCATCACCGAGGCGATGGAAAAAGCGCACCTGGACTGGAGCGACCTGGACGCTATCGCCGTGACGTACGGGCCGGGACTGGCCGGGTCGCTGCTCGTCGGCGTGAATACGGCCAAAGGCATCGCGCTGGGTCGAGGTCTGCCGCTGATTGGCGTGAACCACCTGGAGGGCCACGTTTACGCGCACCGGCTTCAGGTGGAAGGCGACGGGGTGCCGCAGGAAGAGTTGGAATTCCCGCTGCTCATCCTCATCGTGTCCGGCGGGCACAGCGAGTTGTTCCTCATGCGCGACCATCTGACTTATGCGAGGCTGGGACAAACCGTAGACGACGCGGCGGGTGAGGCGTTCGATAAAGTCGCGCGGACATTGGGATTGGGCTATCCGGGCGGACCCGTCATCGAGAAGACGGCCGCCAAAGGCAACCCGGCGGCGTATCGCTTTAGCAAACCCAAGCTCGACGGCGAGTACGATTTCAGCTTTAGTGGCATCAAGACTGCTGTGCTGCGCGAAGTGCAGCGCATCGGCACTATCCGCGCAGATGGATCACCGCCGCCCGGCACCCCGGTGGCCGACCTGGCTGCCAGCTTCCAAGCGTCGGTCGTGGATCAACTGTGTGACAAGACGGTGCAGGCTGCGCACGACACCGGCGCAAAGGCGATCCTGATGGGCGGGGGAGTTTCGGCCAACAAGGCGCTGCGGATGGCGATGAAAGTGCGCGCGGGTATCCCCGTCTACTGGCCGCCACTGTGGCTCTGCACGGATAATGCCGCCATGATCGGCGCGGCGGCATTCTGGCGTTACCAGGCCGGGCATCGCTCCGGCTGGGATTTGGATGTGGAGCCGGGCTTGCGGCTAGAGGATTAACCCGGCTCGACCTTGACCTCCGGCAGCACTCCCATCTCCAACAGCGCGGCGAGCATCTCCGGCCAGTCGCGCTGAGCCACCAACGCTACCGTGGACGAAACTGTTTCGCGGATGTACTGGCGCGTTCGAGGCGAGCCGGCGATTTGTTCCAGCAGTTCAGGTCGGGCCACGCGCAGCACCATCGCTGGCTGCGCCCAGGCTTCCGTGCCGTGCGTTCCCCATCGGCGTAATGCCCCGGCCAATGCTTCCGGCACAGGCGCTCCGCTGGCGCGCTCCAGGAATTCCAGGATGCGCTCCGGCGTGATGCGCTGCGCTTTCGCTCGTTCCAACGACGAAGGTACAAGTTGGTATGTGTATGTCTCGCCGCTGGTCACCCAATCCGCTACACGCGCGAGCTGGAAGCGGTCATAACGTCGGGCTGCGCTGATCTCTACTTGACCATCATCTCGGACAACGAAGGATGACGCTTGGCTCAACTTCGGCGCAGCGCCATACCCCAACAGCCAGCGCCCGGTCGGCGTCACACAAAACGCTGCGCCGGCTGCGTCCATGCCTACCACGCCCAGCCAGTGCAGCGGTCCGCCGACGAGAAACCGCAAGAGCGCCCCTTCCACTTGGTCCCAATTGTCAAAGCCGGTGAGGTATTGGTTCGTCGCCGCGTCGCGGATGTACCACGTGTCGTAATCGCCGCCGGGACGTTGAAAGTCGGGCGAAGCCTCGTGGATGGCGGCGACAAAATCTTCCAGCCGGTACCACGCGCCGGGGTCGAGCGCCGCCAGCGCATCGAGCGCCACGCGCCGCGCGGCGAGTGGATCGTTGCGCCATGAGCCGGTGTCTTCACAGCGCAGCGTGGGCACGCGCCAAAGGTCGTTCCAGGTTACGCTGTCGCGCCAACCTTCAAAGAGCGCGCGCTGCTGCTCTGGCGCCGGCAGTTGGAGCCAGGCCGTCGCGTTTTGTGGGTCGGGACGCAGCGGGCTGGCGTCGGGCTTGACGAGTGACAATCGCGCGGCCAAGTGCGTCAACAAGTCGAGACGGAGCGGGTTACCGTCGCGCAACTGGCGTCCCCCTGTCTGCCGGTGGCGTTCCGGGAGTGGCACGCCAGGTGCAACGGAAACGGATTCCGCGTGAATGTAAGCCAGGAAGCTGCACAGGTCGTCGGACAGTTGCGCGCCAGCTTGATGGGGTGACTCTGACGGAATGTTCGCCAGCGGCTTGAGCGGAGCCGGTGCCACATGACCCGATGGGGCCTCACCGACTTGCAGCCCGGCGTGGAATTCTTGTGGCACAAAGACCACCTCATGCATCTCACCCGGCCCCTGGTCAAATGCCTTAAAGATCAACCCGCGATACCACAGCGATTCAGCCACGCTGACGGGCGATTCCCACGGTCGCTCGCGTTCCAGGCGGCCCGGTCCCATCGGACGGATTTCGCCAAAGTGGCGCGCGAATGCTCCGGCGGGTAATGCGCCGCCCGCACTCAAGATGGCCGTGAGCGCTTGGCGCTCTGCGTCAGGTAACGATGACCAGAGATCCGTTTGCATCGTCGCGTCGGAGAGGCGTGCAGTCAGCGTGTCCACCGCGTCGTCGTGGCGGTTGGTGGGCAGCTCGATGCCCCACTGTGCAGCAACGACGCGCAGCAGGGCTAGGTCGCAATCAAACAGGCATTGGCGTAGAGTTCTCATTCTAATGCCGAGTGTCGAATGTTGAACGACGAATGTCGAGTATGATGCAAGATTATACCAAAGGAAACCGCTTTCTCATAAAGAGCCGCGCTTCGACCTTTTGCGGTATAATATCCATGTGCGATGATTCGCAAGGAGGTTAACCGATGAGCGATCCGTCGAAACAACGTCAAGTTGCGCCGATCAACTTGGGCATTCTGACCGATCTTATCCGGCAGGTTCGCCTGGCCTGGCGGCTGATGCTGGACTCGCGCGTGCCGTTGTGGGTCAAGACGATTGTGCCCGCCTCGCTGGTCTACCTCATTTCGCCGGTTGATTTTGTGCCGGACGTTATCCCCGGCCTGGGCCAACTTGATGATTTGGCCGTCATCGTCATCGGCGTCAAGCTGTTCATCGAACTGTGCCCGCCGGAGATCGTTCGCGAGCACATGCAGGAATTGCTGGGCGAATCCAACTGGCACGTGGAGCCGAACGAGCCAACGGCCTCACCTCCTCCGCAAATCGTTGACGCGCCTTACGAGATCAAAAAGGATGATGAGCCAGGTAGTCAAGTAGTCAAATAGTCGAATAGTCGCGCCGCTCGACTATCTGACTACGCGACTAGTAGTTCCATAGGCGCCACTCTCGAAATTCTGCAGTCACACTATCGGCCTGGGTCGGCTTCCAGACCGCAGGCCCGATCTGCCCCTCAATAGGGACGCCGTCCACCTCAAATGCAAACTCGCCGTTGACAAAGAATCGGCAGCGGTCGGCGCGACACTCTGCACGCAAAAGATTTTCCGCCGCGCCGCGCCGGATATGCGGCCACTGTTGCCACGGCACTCGCCAACGCCAGGCCCCGCCCGACACTTGCCCCACGGCGATGTAACCATCCGCGCCGATGAGGAGCGTCACGTACTCGTCCGGCGCGCGATACCGCACGATCATGCCGTAGCCGGCATCATCCGGCCCGCTCAGTCGCGCAGCGCGGACTTGAACCACCGAGTCGCCGAGCAGCAGATTGCCCGTGGCGTAAACTACGCCACTAGCTTGCTCTGCGTCCGCCCGCAAAATGAATCGCCCGTTGGCCTGGTCGCCCGATGCGCCAGGGCCAAAGGCCCACGTTAGCTCGCGGGTTGCGATGGGCGTGCCAGTGACCGCGGGCCGCGTGCCGAGCCACACCGCTGCTCCCCACCCGCCGACAATGACCAGTGTCAGCGATCCGACGACTGCACGCCAGAGCCAGGACGGAACCGGCACGGCAGCGCGCTCTTCTGGTTTGCTCACAGCGTACTTCATTCGTCAAGTATACCGCAAAAGCGCCCGTGCGAAATGTGCCTCGCAGTGATTGCTTGACAGTTCATCTGGCCTGGGGTATTCTTTCCCTACTTCCATGAACGAGAACTTGAGGTCACTGCACTCTTATCTGTGGCGATGGCTCATCAAGGCGATGGTCATTCCCGTCACCATTGCCCTGATAATAGCTTTTCAGGTTAGCCCGGTTGTCGCGCCTTCATTCGTGCCGGGAATGGCGACGCCCCTGGTTTCGTTCTCAGTGGTTGATTTTCCCACGCGTCTGCCGAGTCCAACGGCAACTGATGTAACACCCACGGTGCTCCCCACACAAACGCCGCTGCCCACGGCGACGGAAACTCTTGTCCCGCCAACGCCTACTTCCACCCCTACACCGACGCCTTCTCCAACGCCAACGGTTCGCCCTACGCCCACGCTGGCGTTTGCCCGACCGATCTCTGTGCCACTTTCAGCGCCCACTCCCAATGACGCTAGGCGCGGCGTTGCCAGTGTGCCGATTTTGATGTATCACTACATTTCCGATCCGCCGCCCGGTTCCGATCGTTACCGGCTGTCACTCTCCGTTACCCCGGCGAATTTTGACGCGCAGATGGCTTTTCTGAAGCAAGCTGGCTATCATGCCATCACATTGTATGATTTATACGCTTATCTGGCGCAAGGCAAATCGTTGCCCGACAAGCCTGTCATCTTGACCTTCGACGATGGCTATGTGGATGCGTTCACACAAGCGATGCCGATTTTGCACAAGCACGGGTTCGTGGGAATGTTCTTTGTGTTGACGGGGCCGGCTGACCGAGGCGGGGCAGGGGGATACTTGACCTGGGAACAGATCGCGGCGATGAGCGCGACAGGGATGGACATGGAACTGCACAGCCGCGAGCATTACGACTTGCGCAATCGCCCGAATGATTTTCTGGTCCACCAGATTGCCGGAGCAAAAGAGTCCCTCGAAGCCCACATCAACCGGCCGGTGCGGTGGTTTGCGTATCCTTCCGGGCGCTATGATGCTGCCGTCGTGCGGGTGCTGAAATCGGATGGGTTCTGGGGCGCATTGACGACCAGGCCGGGCCGAACACACGCGGCCTCAGGGTCGTTTGACTTGCAGCGCGTTCGGATCGAAGGATCGTACACGCTGAACACCTTTGTCAAACTCGTCACTGAAAGCCCCTGAGTTCACCCGCCGATCTGGGACATCACACGCTGCAACGGGATGACATTCTCCGGCAACCCATGCCCCCAGGGCTTGCGGTAGATCCATTCGCTCATCCGCTGCTTGAGCGCCTCAAGCGACGCTCCGCCTCGCAGCAAGGGACGCAGGTCGCCTTCATCATCACGCAGCAAGCAGAGGCGCAGTTTGCCATCGGCGGTGAGGCGGACGCGCGAGCAGGTGGAGCAGAACGGGTTCGTGATGGTGCTGATAAAGCCGATCGCGGCTTTTGCTCCGTGCAGTTGAAACAGGCGTGCTTCGCCATCCAGCCGTCCGCCATCCACCGGTTCGAGCGGCCCCAGTTTTTCCGCGATCCGGGCTGCGATCTCTTCTTGCGAAACCACGCCATCCTTCGCGAACTGTGCCACCTCACCGAAGGGCATCATCTCGATAAAGCGCACCTGCCACGGATGCTCTAACGTAAGCGCTGCCAGGTCGGCTACATCGCCATCGTTGTAGCCGCGCACGACGACGGCGTTGATCTTCAGTGGGACAAGTCCGGCTTCCTCGGCAGCGCGGATTCCATCCAGCACGGTTTCGAGTTTGCCCCAGCGAGTGATGCGATGAAACCTGTCGGCGTCCAGTGTATCCACACTGACGTTGACGCGCTCCAGTCCGGCTTCCTTGAGCGGGCGAGCCAACTCTCGTAGGCGCAGCCCGTTGGTCGTCATTGAGATGGCACGAAAGCCCATCCCGCTCAGTCCGCGCACGATACCCAACAGATCAGGCCGCACCGTCGGCTCGCCGCCGGTCAGCCTGATCTTATCGAACCCCAGGTCGCGTGCTGCCCGTGCCACGGTGAGGATTTCGTCCTGCGTGAGCAGTTCGGACCGGGGTTGAAAGCGCATCTCTTCCGGCATACAGTAAACGCAGCGCAGGTTACAGTGATCTGTGAGGGAGATGCGTAAGTAATGTATGTTGCGTCCAAACGAATCTTGGAACATAGACCCTCATTCTAGCATAGCCTAACACGCCTGTCAATAAGCCAGATGGCGAATATACTTATTACCTTGTAACAATGTTGTAACCCTCACTGTAGGGCTTGTTGCGTTATCATATTAGATGAAATATAATCAATTGTAGCCGGGCTCTTCATTCAGGAGCCGTTATTCTCAAAGGAGGTCACGATGCGTCGAAGAATGTTGGTTCTGGTCAGTGTCGTATTGGCGTCGCTGCTGGTCACTACATCAGTTGCAGCCGCGCCAGCGACGTCGTCGCCCGCGCCCGCTACGTGGGGCGCGCCGCGCTATCATACGGTTCGTCCGGGGGAAACCTTGTTTTCCATCGGACGGCTCTACGGCGTGAATCCCTACGCCATTGCGTCCGCCAATCGTCTCTACAACCCCAACCACATCTACATTGGCCAGTGTCTTTACATCCCGGCCAGTAGCTGGTACTATTCGGGATGCAACTGGGGGTATTACGGCGGCTACAACCGCTACGGGTGCTATTGGCGGCGCTAGTAGCCTCAATCACAATACTCACAGATCCGCTTTTTCGGCGAGTTGCGGCGCACGAAAGTGTGCCGCAATTTTTTAACCGTTCGCGTTGCCGGCCAAACGTAGTATATTTTGGCTATTGTCGCAGAGACGGGTGACAAGCGATAATGGCTCAACCTGCGGAGGACAAAGATCGTGTCAAGAAGTCAAGATCTCCTGATCATCTTTATGGGCACAGCAATTGCCTTGCTCCTAATGCTGGGCAGCGTGTTCGCAGCTCCCAATGGTACCGTGATTCTCGGTCCACCCACGGCGACCAAGTCAGGTCTTCCCGGCACGACGGTGACCTACACGTTGTGGATTACCAACAGCGGAGGAACCGCTAGCATCACAGACACATTCAAGTTAGGCTACGAAGGCAGCCAGTGGCCTGTGGATCTCTCGATGACGGAGATTCTGCTGCCAGGTAGCGCCAGCACAGATGTCGTCGTGAGTGTCACGATTCCGTTCACGGCAACCGCGACCAGCGATACCGTCACCATCACGGTTTCCTATCAGGGCAGCCTTCTGTTGCCTGTGTCCCGGCTTACGACCAATTTCTACCGGGCCTATTTGCCTATCATCAGCAAACCCGAAGATGTATGCCGGCCCACTGGGGAAAGCTATGGATCACTTTCGGTAGAAGACTGGCAGGCAGCCGAGCGACAAGCCGAACTCCACGGTGACTTGAACCTCAGTTTACGAGGCTATGTTCCCACTACTGCTGACTTGAGATTGGTTGACATTCCTGGTCCCACTGACACTGGTGCACCGCAACTGGCAGGCCTTTTTGCTCCGTTACGCCCACCTGACTTCACATCTGTTTACCGGGTTAATAACTGGAATTGGGGCTGTAACTGCCGGGGTGATCCGATCGAGGAAGTAGAAGTAAGCTTGGCCGACTTGGCCGCGACCCCAGGAGAGGTCGTTCATGTGCCTGATCGCTCTAGTGGAGACATCGGCGATGGATACAAAGCGCTGGTATTGTATGCTAGTTCTGATCGCCTGACCATCAAGTATACTAGGAAAGATGCCATAGCCGACTATGATGCAGCGCATGGTTTGGCTTACGGCTATGCTATTCACTTGGAGAATGTCTGTGTGGATGCTAACCTGCTGGCTCGCTATCAAGAATTGAACGATGCTGGGCGACATGAATTGCCTGCCTTGCAAGCCGGGCAACCTATTGGACGAGCCCGCAGCAACCACGTCGGTGTTTCAATCCGAGACGCTGGCACTTTCATGGATCCGCGCTCACGTAAGGATTGGTGGCACGGCGATTGATGATTGCAGAGTGCACATTGAATCGGGCGTTTGTCAACACACGACCAAGCTCTTCCATGCGCTACAGAAGCGTTGTTACCTTTGTCACACAAATAGGGTGTCATCTGTCACTTTGGCTTACGTGCGAAGAGTGCTAATCTATCCTAAGCGCAAGTGAACGCGGTGGAATTTCCAAGTGCACTCATTATATACCGCGTTCACTTGCAACCTCCTCCCTTGGCTGCGACTCCCGCCACCCTCGGTGGGAGTCCTCTTTTAACCCGTTTTGTGCCAAGTCGAACGAGATCGCACTTTTCGCGCCCTCCTGTCAAATTCGTGTCCGGCTAATTGAGCACCTGCAGTTAGACAAATGACACGACGCAGCAGGACATTCGTCATTCGTTACAAGTGTCATTGGGCACTACGCATCAAGGTTAGTCTGCGGTAAGATACACGCGAAATTGAGCGCTGAAAAGCGTTCACATAACACAAGTCTCCTCCTTTCCTTGGCTGCAGCCTCCGCCTAGGCTCCCCGCTCTGGCGGAGGCTTGCTTTTAACCCACCAGCATATTCAACAACTTGATCGTTTGCTGTTTAGCCTCCGAGTCTCCAGCGCCAGGCCCGATGCAGGCTGGACATCCGCCGTCGCATGGACAGGTGGCGACCAGATCGCGGGCGGCGGTCACAAGCTCGATGTGCAGCTCGTAGAGCATTTGCGAGAATCCGATGCCGGCGGGGACGCGCTCGTAAAGCGTGATGGTCGGCAGCCCGGAGAAGGCTGACCGCTGTTCGGTGACGAGGCCGATGTCGCGGGGGTCGCACATCAGGTACAGCGGCGCGAGGTTGCCAATCGCGTGCGCCAGCCCGCCAAGCGCAGTCCGCACCCCGCGCGTCGTTTCTGTGCGGTGGTGGCAGGCCGGGCAAAGTGTGACGAGGTTGTCGAGCGCGTTGGCGAGTTGATCGTGGTTGTTCACACCGCGCCCATAGCCGAACTCGCGGAAGGGGCGCAGGTGATGCACATCATGCTGGCGGCCTCCGCGTTCGGGTGCGCCGCAGGAACGGCAGCGATACCCATCGCGCGCGCGGGCAGCCTCGCGGGCCTTGTTCCAGGTCGGACCATAGTCATTTGGCAAGAGCAGCACACCCTCCGCTTGCAGTTTCTCGGTGGCCTCCGGTGACACGCTGAGCCAGTACGCCGCCGTGCGCATTTCTTGCTCCGGCAGCGTCACCTCGCCCCAGCCTAGCGTTTCGTGAGTGTACAGCTTGATCTTGCGGTAGCCGGTGACGAGCGTCGTGACGAGAATCTCGCCGTGGCTGCGCGTCGTCGCGCCGCGTTCCTCATGCGCGAGTTCGTCTAACACCTGGACGTTAGTGGTGGAACTCGCGTCGGTGTAATAATCCACTTGCACCGGTTTCACCAGAGCCTGGCCCGCTTCCCAATCCAGCTTCTCGACGAGATACTGTTGCCCTTCGTGCAGATAGATGGCGCCTTCGTGGATCAGCGCCGGGGCGGATAGGCGATCCATCTGCCCGATGGTTCGGGGCGACAAACTTGGCGAAGATGTGCGACCTGCGGTCGCCTGGGCCTTCGCAAGGGCGTCCAGGATGACGATGGTATCTTCAGTGCCGGAGCGCAGCGAAATACCGTTGGCTGGGTAGCTATCGGCGACCCAATACCAGTGACTGTTGCTGCGATGAAGCAAATTCTCGTCGGCCAGAACGTCGAGCAGCTCGTCCACGGGGTCAAAGCCGCCGAATCGTTCGCCCGCTTCAAACGGCAATTCAAAGCCCGCGCACTTTAAATGCTGGGTCAGGATGACGAGATTATCGGGCGCGATGAGTCCATGCTCCGGGCTGCGTTCGAAAAAGAAGCGTGGGTGCGTGACGATGTACTGGTCGAGCGGCGAGGCGCTGGCGACCAACACGGCGACGGAAATATCGTTGCGCCGCCCGGCGCGCCCGGCCTGCTGCCAGGCTGAGGCGATGGTGCCGGGATAGCCGGACAGCACCGCCGCGCCCAATTGCCCGATGTCCACGCCCAACTCGAGCGCATTCGTCGCCACCACGCCGCGCACGCTGCCGTCTCGCAGGCCGCGCTCGATAGCGCGTCGCTCGTCGGCCAAATACCCGCCGCGATACCCGTGAATCGTTTGTGGATCGAGTCCCAGGGCGGCGACCGCGTCACGGAGATAGGTCAAGAGCACTTCGGTCGTCAGCCGCGCACGGGCGAACACGATCGTTTGGATGCCGGCTGCCAGGAAGCGCGCGGCCACATCGCGCGCTTCTAGAGTTGAGCTTCGCCGTTGGCCGAGCGCCGGGTCAATCAGCGGCGGGTTCAGAAGAATGAAATGTTTTTCGCCGCGTGGAGCGCCGTCGTCGTCAATCAGCGTCAAAGGGTTGGGCAAGATGGCAGCTTGTCCAACATCCAGCAGTTTTTGCGCCAGCTCTAACGGATTGGCAATGGTGGCCGAGCAGCAGATGAACTGCGGGCGGCTGCCATAGAACGCGGCGATGCGCTTGAGGCGGCGGATGACGTTGGCGAGGTGACTACCAAACACGCCCCGGTAGGTGTGCAATTCGTCGAGGACGACAAAGCGCAAGTTTTGAAAGAACGCGGCCCATTGAGTGTGATGCGGCAGGATGCCCGTGTGAAGCATGTCGGGATTGGTGATGAGAATGCCGCCAGCCGTGCGCGTCGAGCGGCGGCGATCTTTGGGCGTGTCGCCATCGTAGGTCTGTACCGGGATGCGCGCGTCGAGCGTTTCAGTCAGCTCGTGCAGCGCGGCGAGTTGATCTTGCGCCAGTGCTTTGGTGGGGAAAAGATACAGGGCGGTCGTCGCCGGGGTATGCAGCAGCGTGTTGAGCACAGGCAAGTTATAACATAGCGTCTTGCCCGACGCGGTGGATGTGACGACGGCAATATGCTCGCCGTGGGCAATGGCTTCGATAGCATGCGCCTGATGTGTGTAGAGCGATTCGATGCCGCGCGCTTGGAGCGCGGCGACGAGCCGCTGGTCGAGCGTTGCCGGGAACGGCGCAGTGGCAGCCGGCCGCGCAGGGAGGCGTTCCCAGGCGGCCACGCGCCGCATGAATTCGCGATCGCTGCGTAGTTCAGCTAGAACCTGACGAATGTCCATTCGGGTAAAGCCGCTGCTCCGAAAGTTGATCTGATACTGAGAATTTGACAGCCGCATAATACCATAGAACGACATGGGAAGGTAGCTTGTAGGTAGGTGATGAATCACACTTGCATCGTCAAACCTCTTGCGCTATGATTGACCAAGGTTTTACCTTGCGCATAAAAGAGAGAAGATGAACGTTCAAGACACCCATCACATTCCTTTAGAAAAAGTAGCTATCGAGCTGGAGACGCATCTGGAAAATGGATTGAGCCAGGCAGAGGCCCAGGCCCGTGTGGCCCGGCTGGGGTCTAACGAGCTGATGGAGCGCCCGAGGCCGGGGTTTTGGAAGCTGCTGCTGGATCAGTTCAATAACTTTTTGATCATCATCCTCATCGTGGCGGCGGCCATTTCGCTTTCGCTGGGCGAGGTGGTGGACGCTTCGGCTATCATGGCGATTGTGGTATTGAACGCGGTGCTGGGGGTGGTGCAAGAGTCGAAGGCGGAGCAGGCGCTGGCGGCGCTCAAAAAGATGGCGGCTCCGAATGCGCTGGCAATCCGCGATGGAAACCGGGTGAGCCTCCCGGCGCGCGAATTGGCGCCGGGCGACGTGGTGCTGCTGGAAGCGGGCAACTATGTGCCGGCGGATTTGCGCCTGGTGGAAAGCGTGAACCTCACGATTGATGAAGCCTCGCTGACGGGCGAGTCGGTGCCGGTGGTCAAAGATGCCCGCATGATTTTGGACAAGGACGCGCCGGTCGGCGACCGGAGAAACTCGGCCTTTATGAGCACGCTGGTGACCTATGGGCGCGGCAAGGGGCTGGTGACCTCCACGGGCATGCGCACCCAGATTGGTCTCATCGCCGAAATGATCCAGTCTTATGAGGAAGAGCCGACGCCGTTGCAGCAGAAACTCGATCAACTGGGCAAGTGGTTAGGCGTAGCTTCGCTGGCAATCTGCGGATTGATCTTTGTCATCGGCATTGTGCGGGATACGGAGCCGATGATGATATTGAGCCGGGGCTTGCTGGCGTATTGGGAGGCGCACCGGCTCGACATCGTCGGGCTGTTCATGACGGCGGTGAGCCTGGCGATTGCGGCGGTGCCGGAGGGATTGCCGGCGGTCGTGACCATCTGCCTGGCGCTGGGGATGCAGCGCATGGTGAATCGTCACGCGCTGTTGCGCAAGTTGCCGGCGGTGGAGACATTGGGCTGCGCTACGGTCATCTGTTCGGACAAGACCGGCACGCTCACGCAGAACGAGATGACGGTGGTGCGAGGCTGGGCCAGCGGCAAATCTTTCCAGGTGTCGGGCGAAGGGTATAGCCCAAGCGGGCAGTTTTTCCACGACGGTCAGGTCTTTGATCCGCGCGGCGATTCGGCGGTGTCGCTATTCTTGCAGGCGGCGCTGCTGTGCAACGATGCCCGGTTGGATGCGAGCGGAGTGGAAGCGGGCGAGCAGACCTGGCGCATGGTGGGCGATCCGACGGAAGGCGCGCTGGTGGTCGCGGCAGCCAAGGCCGGCTTGTGGAGGCCGGCAGTGGAACAGGCCTTTCCTCGCGTCAAAGAGATCCCTTTCGATTCAGAACGCAAACGGATGACCACGATTCACCGGATCAATGGTCAATGGTCGGTGACCGATGATGAGTCGGCGGAGGAAGTTGAGCCGGTGTCGGCGGTGGCGTTTGTCAAAGGCGCGCCGGATTTGCTGCTTGAGTTGTGTGATGACATCTTAAAGGACGGCCAGGCGCAGCCCTTGACCGAAGAAGATCGGCTCGAAATCCTGGCGGAAAATCAATATATGGGCCGCCAGGCTCTGCGGGTGTTGGCAGTTGCCTATCGTCCTTTGGAGGCATTGCCGGAAGCCCCGTCGTCGGATAGCGTGGAACAGAACCTCGTTTTCCTGGGTCTGCTCGGAATGATAGACCCGGCTCGTCAGGAAGTGAAAGCCGCGGTGCAAGTGGCCAAGGGCGCCGGGCTAAGAACCGTCATGGTGACTGGCGACTATAAAGACACTGCGGTTGCCATTGCCACAGAGTTGGGGCTGATGTCGTCGGGCGGGCGAGTGCTCACCGGCGCCGAGTTGGAGCAGATGAGCGAGGCTGACCTGGCCGCGGTGGTGGATCACGTGGATGTCTATGCCCGGGTCTCACCTCAGCACAAAGTCAAGATTGTGGACGCTTTCAAAGCGCGCGGGCACGTGGTGGCGATGACGGGCGATGGCGTGAACGACGCTCCGGCGCTCAAGCGAGCCGACATTGGCGTGGCGATGGGTATCGCGGGCACCGACGTTTCCAAAGAAATCGCGGACATGGTGCTCACGGATGACAACTATGCCAGCATCGTCTCGGCCATCGAGGAAGGCCGCATCATCTACTCCAACATTCGCAAGTTTGTGTTCTATTTGCTGGCGTGCAACATTGGCGAAATCCTGATCATCTTTTTGGCGATGTTGGCGCGGCTGCCCATTCCGCTGCGACCGATCCAGTTGTTGTGGCTCAACTTGATCACCGATGGAGCGCCGGCACTGGCCCTGGGTTTGGAGAAGGGTGAGCCTGACATCATGCAGCGGCCTCCCCGGCCGGCCAAAGAGCCGGTGATCAACCGAGATATGCTGGTCGGCATCATAGTCATCTCTCTGGTTGACACCTTCGCAGTTCTGTCTGCTTTTATCCTGGCCCTTTCCCGTTTCCAGGGGCACGTCGAGGCAGCCCAGACCGTGGCGTTTGCCACCCTGGTATGTTCGGAATTGCTGCGGGCTTACACTTCCCGCTCTGAATACCACTCGGTGTTCTCTATCGGCCCCTTCTCGAACCGATGGATGGTGCTTGCCACAGCTCTTTCAGGGGTGCTTTTGCTGCTGGTGATGTACGTGCCGTTCCTGCAGTCGGTCTTTAATACCGTCCCATTGAACTTGAGCGATTGGCTGGCCATGGCGCCGTTGATAGTGATGGCCTCGGTGGCTGCCGAGGTCACCAAGTTCTTTTTGCGGCGAAGGATGGGGGGCAAGGCGGCCGTTCCGGTGCAAGCCTAGTTCTCAACAAAGACGCCACCCCTTCGAAGGATGGCGTCTTGAATTTTGGGCAATACAGCGTTGTCGAGCTACTTGCCAATCGCCATGCCAATGGGGTCTATTTCGTGGAGTAATCTCTGTTCTTCCTTTGTCGGTGGCTGGGTGGTTTCGATCTCATCCGGGATGAGGATTTCGAAAGAACTCTTGGCCTGGATGTCTTCCACTGTGACGCCGGGATGCAGGGCCAGGAGCTGCAGCCGCTTCGTGTCTTGATCGAAGCCATAGATGCCTAACTGGCTGATCACGCGATAGGGGCCGGTTCCTTCCGGAAGGCCGGCTCTCTCCCTTGCCCCCGGGCCATCCAGATAACCGGGCGTGGTGATAAAGTCCACCTTGTCCACAAAGCGGCGCTTGTCTTGCCGCACGATGATGATCGTGCGGGGACAGAGCGAACCGAGATCGTTGGCCCCACCGCTGCCGGGCAGTCGCGTCGTGGGCCGGTTCCAGTCGCCGATGACAGTCGTGTTGATGTTGCCGCGCGCGTCGAGCATGGCCGCGCCCAGGAAGCCATAATCCACATAGCCGGCCTGGCAGGCGCTCATGACATCGTGCATGCTGGAAGCGGCGACCGCCCGGTGGAAGGTGCGGCAGTCGCCCACCGAAATGGGCAGCACCGGCACCTGAGGGCCAATGCCGCCTGCCTCGAAGATGATGAGCAAGTTGGGCGCGTGCGTTCTCTGGGCCAGCAGGGCGGCGATCATCGGCAGACCGGTGCCCACCAAGACCGATTTCTTGTCCTCCAGAAGCCTGGCCGCGGCGCAGGCTAAAAGCTCGGTGGAGGTGTAGGACGTTGCCTGTTCAGCCATGGGAGATTCTCCTCTGTCGCACGGCGCGAACCCTGGCGCATAGCGCGAAGCGTGCACAGCTCATTTATTCTTCAGCCAGGGCGCTTGCATGGGTTCTTTGAATTGCATCACCCGTTTCAGATAGTCGAGCTGCCTGACGCCGCCCACCAGCTCCAGGTACTCGAAGAAATCGCGGACGCCAAAGACATACTTGTTAAAGTAAGCCTCCGCTCCTTCGGGCGTCTTGGCCAGCTCAAGCCATTCGCCGATGTGTGCCTCGTCGAAAAAATAGAGGTAGGGCATCTGGGTGGGATGAGCGCCGTAGGGAACTTCGCACACGGCGTCCACCACGTAAAAGGGGATGACGGTCCGATACGGTTCAGCGCGGATCACTTGCTCGTCCACAATCTCTTCGGCGGTGACGATCACCCGGCGGGCCGCGCGGGCCAGCTCAAAGTCTTCCACGACAGTGCCATCAATCTGCGCATTGCCATACTGATCGCAGCGGGGCACATGGAACATGGCGACGTCGGGATAGGCTGCAGGGATCAGACAGAGGGGCTTGCCGGTCCAGGGGTCTTGCACGACCTTGCACGAACTGTGTGTCAATGTGTCAGTGCCCAGCATGTTGCGCGAGGGAATAAAGGGAATGCCCATCATGCCGGCCAGGAAGCGCCATTGATACCCGGCGTTCGAGATTTCGGCGGCCACCTTGCATTGGCCCGTCTCCACGGCCCGGCGGCCCGCCGGCGAAAGCCCGCGCAGCTCGTGGCCGAAGGCGTAGGCCACCTCGATCTTGTTCACGCAGCCCGCGCCGATGAGGATGTCGGCGTCGTGGACGGCGGTCTTGCCGGCCATGACCAGGTTCCGCTTTCGCTGGCGAATGATCTCGTATATCAGGGCCATGGGAACTCGGATGTGACCAAAGCCGCCCATGGCGAAATAGTCGCCGTCGTGGACGAACTGCTCCACAGCTTCCTTCACGCCCATGCGCTTGTCCCGGAGATCGCGCGACTTGTTTTCCTGAATCCATCTCCGGTTCTCGTCGGGGTCGTGCCACCCGATCAGTTCGCCTTGGCCTTCCGTGATGATGTCCATGCTGATCGCCTCTGTTTTGCTTCTCCTCCAATGCCCTCTCCCGACGGCGTGGTTCCGCTGTCAGGAAAGGGGGCAGGGGGAGAGGTTAATCCTCGACGATGCCTCTGCCTAGTTTCCGCGATTTCTGGTAGGCGGCCCAGATCGAGCGCGACATGACCGTGCGCAGCCCACCTTTTTCGATTTGGTACAGCGCCTCGGCGCTCGTGCCGCCCGGCGATGTGACTTGATTGCGCAGTGCTGCCAGGTGTTGGCCAGATTGCCGCGCATATTCAACGCTGCCTTGTACCGTTTGATACACCAGTTTCTCTGCCACATATCGGCTAAAGCCCAGGTGCACGCCGGCATCCACCATCGCTTCCATGAAAATGAACACGTAGGCCGGGCCGGTGCCGCTGAGGGCCGTCGCCATGTCCAGGTACCGCTCGTCGTCCACGTACACTTCTTCGCCGAACGATCCAAATACGGTCTGGGCCTGCTTGCGCTGCGACTCGTCCAGGCTGGATGGGCCGGTCCAGACCGTCATACCTAACCCAATTTGGGCCGGCGTGTTCGGCATTGCTCGCACGATAGTCGCGTGTCCAAGCATGCCGGTGATGGTCTCGACCCGCGCTCCGGCGACGATGGACAGCACCAATGCGTCGGGGGCGATCCGGCCGGCGAGTTGTTCCAGCACGCTGTGCATTACCTGCGGCTTGACCGACAGCACGACGATTTGCGCGCCGTCAATGGCGACCAAGTTGTCGGTCGTCGGGTGGACGCCATACCGCGACCTCAACTCTTCGCCGCGTTCTAGCCGTGGCTCGCTGGCGACGATGTGATCCGGCGCGACGTTGGCATGTTGAATCAGGCCCTTCATCATGGCTTCGGCCATGACGCCCGATCCCACAAAAGTAAAATGAATGTCCTTTAGCATGGCGACCTCCTCCACCAAGTATACCATCAATACTCTATCTATAGAATTGCTCGAATTGACTCATCAAGAATGTTACCAAAAATGATTCGTTTCCTCAAAAGACAATGTTACCCAAACGGATTCGTTGACTCATGGGAAAATGTTACCCAAATATTCTCAAAGGAGTGTTCCCATGAGT
>Ga0315279_10000648_pt1 | contig 65500 bp, 61 predicted proteins | sample YL17G06_20_MG_FD_203694 | JGI IMG/M metagenome (GOLD analysis project Ga0315279, IMG submission 203694) | Sediment microbial communities from Yellowstone Lake, YNP, Wyoming, USA - YL17G06_20 | ecosystem: Environmental > Aquatic > Freshwater > Lake > Sediment | place: USA: Wyoming | collected...
CCGGTGCAAGACACGCACATAAACCAGCTAATGGCCACATATGGAGAAAGATTATACATAGCGAATGCCTAAAAACTTAACATTTGAAACTGGTAAAAAATTAACATCTTGACTTAGTAATAACAGGTATTTTTTAATGAGCAGATAACTTACGTTACTTTTAAAAGCAACGTAAGTTATAGCCCAGCATTATCTTTTGGTCATAAAATAAACTGCAGAAGACTATAGCTAGGCGTCTACGAACTAAATAAGCACATAACTTACGAACACTGAAAGTGTGAGTAAGTTATTGTGCGAATTTATCCCGAGTGGACATCTATTAATCTGAGCCGCGAGGGATCCCTCGTCACTAATCGTTCATTTGATTGTGACTCGGGATAAGTTCGGCCATAAAACTTAGCTTCACCTTCGGTTCGCTAAGTTTTGGCCTCACTTACCTGGCAATTAACTGGCTTATCTTAAAGATCGGCAGGAACAAAGCAATAACTATGCCGCCGATAACAATACCTAAGAAGGCAATAACCAGCGGTTCGATCATACTGGTTAGTGCTCCTGCAGCGCTATCAACCTGTTCATCATAAAAATCAGCAACTTTAGAAAGCATTTTTTCCAGTTGGCCGGTCTGCTCACCTACGCTTATCATAGCGCAAACCATAGGCGGAAAAACAGGGCTCTTCGATAAAGGTTTGGCAATGGGTTCGCCATCGCGCACGCTGCTAGAACAGTTCACTACTGCCTCTTCTACTATTTTGTTGCCTGAAGTCTTGCTGACGATATCCAGGGCACTTAATATAGAAACACCGCTTTTTATTAAGGTAGAAAATGTGCGTGAGAATCTCGCGATAGCTAACTTACGAAAAAGCTGCCCTAAGACAGGAACCTTCAATTTAAAAAGGTCAAAATTGCGGCGGCCGTTCTTTGTGTTAATATACCTCCTAAAGAGAAATACTAAGATTACCATTGAACCGACCCAAAACAAAAAATACTGCCTCAATAAATCGCTTATCAAAATAAGGATTTGGGTAGGTAAAGGCAATTGCCCTCCCAGCGATTCAAATATGCCCTTAAAGGTGGGTACAACCTTAAGTAATAGGACTGCGGTAATCAATGTGGCCATGGTTACTACGACTGCCGGATAAACTAAGCTCGAACGAATTTTCCTAGTAAGGGCGGTACTCTTCTCTAGATATATTGCCAACCTATCCAAAACATCATCAAGCACACCTGAGGCCTCACCAGCCTTGACCATATTTATATAAAAATCAGAAAATACATGTTGATGTTTTGCTAATGCGTCGCAGAAACTCATCCCCCCTTCAATATCCTCGCGCACAACTGAAACCACCTTTTTTAAACTATCATTCTCAACCTGGTCAGCCAATATCCGCAAGGTATGAACCAGGGGTATGCCAGAATCAATCATTGTAGCTAATTGGCGCGTAAAAATAACTAAGTCTTCAGGTTTTACTTTTTTATCTCTGGCTCTGACTGCAATGCCTTTCTTTTTTGCCTGTTCAATTGAAACAACTATCAATTCTCTATTATGGAGTATCTCAACTGCCTCTGATTCGGAAGCTGCCTCTAGAATACCGCTTGATGTCTGTCCATTCTTATCTTTAGCGGTATATTTATATGTATTCATAACCAGACTCCCAAAAAATTGATGCGATGCCCAACTTTTCCACACCGCGTAGGGGCCTGTGCTAGAGCCTATCCACTATCTTCAAAAAAGCCTCTACGGGTTTGGGGTCAAACTGGGTGCCGCTGTTCCTCTGAATCTCTGCGATTGCCTCTTCTTTAGAAAGCGGAATCTTTCTATAAGACCTGGCGCTACGCATAGACTCATAGGCATCAGCCAGATGAATTATACGTGCGCCTAAAATAATATCTTCACCGCGCCGGCCTTCTGGATAGCCTCCTCCGTCGTAGTGCTCATGATGCTGCCTGATTAACTCTATGACGTCATTTAAAAAAGTTAACGGCCCTAAAATTTGTGCGCCGATTAACGGATGGCGTTTTATCTGCGCCCATTCCGTCTGAGTCAAAGAAGTAGTTTTAGTCAATATATTATCTTCAATCCCAATCTTGCCTAAATCGTGCAGTTCACAAGCTTCTCCGATTGTCTCAATCTCCTTAGCAGAAAGCCCCATCTCTTCTGCTATTGCCACTGCATACTTAGCTACATTTTCTGAATGACTGTGGGTATAATGGTCCCGCGCATCTATAGCCTGGGCTAAGACCTTAATTGTACGCATATAGGTTGAACGTAAATCTTCGTAAAGTCGGGTAAGATTCCTGGTTGATTCCTCTATCCTTTTTGCTAAGAGAGTATTCTGTTTCTCTAAGGCAACATTGGTCTCCTTGAGACCATATATTGACCTGTTGTTCGCAACCATTAATGAATGCAGCTCTATGCCTTTTTTAACCAGAAAAGATAACCTCTCTGCATTAATCGGGCTACAGATATAATCATAAACGCCTGATTTGAATAAATCTCTTAATACTTCAGGATCCGAATCCTTAAGAAAAGTAATGATAACACAAGTTGGCTCTATTTTCTTAAACCCGCCTATAAGTCCTGTGGCATTAAAATCAGACATACCAAAACTGGTGATTACGAGGTCGAAACTATTTTGCTTAAAGACCTCAAGACCTGCTTGCCCGCTAGATTCAAAAGATACTAAATAGCCTGCTTTAAAGACTAGCTGCTCTCTAAGATATTTCGATATTTCCTCGTCATCACAGATTAATAAAATCCTGTTGCCTTCAGGCATGCCTTACTCCTCTGTCGTAATTCTCAATGCCTCCTCTAAAGTAGTCAATTCCTGTTTTACTTTTAAAAACGCGTCATCCCTTAACGTCTTCATGCCACATTTCTCTACTGAATATTGCTTTATTTCATCTATTGACTTCTTTCTTATAATCATTTCGCGCATACCGTCATCAATCGCCACTGCCTCTAGAATTGCTATTCTACCATAAAAGCCTGTATTATTGCAATAGCTACACCCCCCGGCAGAATAAAAAGTTATACTTTCTTTAGTCGGGAAACCTATCTTTTCTAAAAAATCACTGCTTGTCTCTATGGGCTTTCTGCATTTAAGACAGATCCTCCGACACATTCTCTGGGCACACAGCATAATAAGGCTAGAGGCGACCAAAAATGGCTCAACACCCATATCAACGAGGCGAGTGATACTAGAGATGGCATCGTTGGTGTGCAGTGTAGAAAAAACGAGTTGGCCGGTGAGGCTAGCTTTTATGGCAATATCAGCGGTCTCCGGGTCCCTTATTTCGCCAATCATTATTACATCAGGACTTTGTCTTAAGAGAGAGCGTAAACCAGACGCAAAATCCAGACCGATCTCTGGTTTTACCGGGATTTGAGTAATTCCTTCAATCTGATACTCCACAGGATCCTCAATAGTAATAATATTTCTATCCGGAGTATTCAACTGAGTTAATACCGAATATAAAGTTGTAGTTTTACCTGACCCAGTTGGACCAGTAACCAAAGTCATTCCGAAGGGTTTAGTTATAGCCTGTTTAAATACGGCTAGAGGGGCTTCAGAAAAACCTAATTTATCCAGCCCAATAGACAGATTTGCCTTATCGAGTATACGCAGGACAAATTTTTGACCGAATGTAGTTGGTAAACTCGAAACACGAAAATCTATCTCTTTACCCTCAAACCTTACCTTGAATCGACCGTCCTGTGGAATACGGGTCTCAGTGATATCAAGGTCAGAAATAATCTTAACCCTAGCTAAGACCGCATTCTGTCTCACCCTGGGTATCTTAAATATATCATGTAATGCACCATCGATACGGTATCTTATGCGCAGGCAATCATGCTCAGGCTCAATATGTATATCAGAAGCCCTCTTCGCTAAAGCCTGGCTTAACATAAGCTCGACTAATTCCACAATAGGCGTCTTTTCGCTTTCTTTGACTGCGCTCGTAAGCTCTATCTCTTCCTTTTTAAGCGCATCTATGTCTTTTTTCTCTAAAGAGGGCTGCACAAAAGAAGACTCATTGAAAATCCGCTGCATATCTTGAGCATCTTGTCGATATTGCATATCTATCGCTTTGGCAATCTCATTTTCTGGGCTTAAGACAATATCGATATTACAACCGGTAAGGGTCTTTAAATCATCTAAGGCAAAAATATTTAAAGGATCGGATATGGCTATAGTCAAGGTATCACCTATACGAGACAAGGGGATGAGATTATAAAACCTGGCCGTGTGCTCAGGAACAAGATGGGTAATAGCGGGGTCAAATTTATATTTTGCAAGGTGTAGCGTAGGCATATAAAGTTGCTCTGAAAGCAGAGAAAGCAAGATCTCTTCTGAAATAATCCCCTGCTTAACTAAAACCTTTCTAAGAGGTATCCTTTTGGCTTTCTGTAAATTTAGTGCCTTTTTTAATTGCTCTTTGGTAAGAAGTTTACTTTTCAGTAATATCTCAATTATATGATCTTTTAAGGTCTGCATCTTTAACTGTTAATTCATAACGGGTCACCAGGTCACAAAGTCACAAGGTCACCAGCATAATTGATGAAGACCTTTTACGTGTGACGTGGTGACTTGGTGTCTTGGTGACTCCGTGGCTATCAACAACTATTATTCATCCGGCGCAGTAACCCGTAATACCTCTTCCAGCGAAGTTATGCCTTTTAAGGCTAACTCAAGGCCATTTTCTCTTAAGGTCTTCATCCCGTTCTTGCGTGCCTCTTGTTTTATAAGGTGCTCCTGTGCTTGAGTAAGGACCAATTCCCGCACTTTCCCGCTCAATAATAAAACCTCGGCAATGCCTGTCCTGCCACTGTAACCCATATTAAAACAACGTGGGCAACCTTTCCCACGGAAGAATTCCGCTTTTTGAATCTTGTCAAGGTCCAGCTTTAGAGTGTCGATAATCTCTTTCTTTATAACATAGCTCTCTTTGCAATACAGGCATATCTTACGTACGAGTCGCTGTGACAACACGCAAACCACAGAGGCATTAATCAGGTATGGCTCAACCCTCATATTAATGAGGCGCGTTATTGCACCAGCTGCTGTAGTTGTATGCAAGGTAGAGAGAACCAGATGACCTGTAAGGGCGCTCTTAATAGCGATATCCACAGTCTCGTAATCACGAATCTCGCCTATCATTATAACGTTAGGGTCTTGTCTTAATATGGAACGAAGGGAACTGGCAAAGGTCAGACCTATCTCTGGCCTAGCTGTCACCTGATTTATCCCCTCTAATTGATACTCCACAGGGTCCTCTACAGTTACAATGTTTTTTTCCGGGCTATCTACAAATTTCAAGATTGAATATAAGGTCGTGGTCTTGCCGCTACCCGTGGGTCCACAGACAAGCAGCATTCCGTGCGGCAGCTTGGCTGCTATCTTTAATTTTGAAATAATATCTTCGCTAAAACCCAATTTTTCTATATCCAGCATTGCTTGAGTTTTATCTAATATGCGCAGCGCCACCTTTTCCCCAAAGCTGGATGGCAGGATTGAAACACGGAAATCTATCTCTCTGCCCAATAAATCGAATTTAAAACGGCCGTCCTGGGGAAGCCTATGCTCGGCAATATTTAAATCCGACATTACCTTAATGCGGGAGACGATTGAGGGATGCATGCTTTTAGGAGGCGCCTTTTGTTCTTGTAAGACACCGTCGAGACGGAAGCGCAGCATTAATTTTTTATCGAGCGGCTCAATAAGTATATCTGATGCCTTCTTCTCTATGGCGTCTTGGACTATCATATTGGTAATCTGAATTATTGGTGCCTCGCGGCTTATACGGTCTAGTTCTTTATCACTGGGCAAGAGCTCTTTTTCTTCCCTGATAAGCTCTATGGAAGAGGTGGTCATCTCTTTTACTAAATCATCAATTACGACCTTGGTTGCATCTGGATAAAATAACTCTATCGTCTGCGATATATCTTCGGCAGATGAGATGATGGGATTTATCTTGTATCCGGTAAGGACCTTCACATCATCAATAGCAAATATATTTAAAGGGTCAGCCATCGCTAACGTAATAGTATCACCTATTTTTGATACAGGGATTATCTGATAGTGGGAGGCGATATCAACAGGAATGAGCTTTACAACCTCAGGGTCTATCTTGAAACGTTTTAGGTCAATTAAGGGTAAGCCTAATCCTTCGCTTAGAATTGAGATGAGTTCATTTTCTCTGATAAATTTTAAATCTACTATAATATCACTAAGCCTTCCGCCTTTTTCTCTCTGAACCTCTAATGCCGAATTTAGCTGGTCTTGCGTTATAAGTTTATTATGAATTAAAATCTCTGTCAGACGGTCTTTTAAGGAAAGCATTTTTTAGCGTTTAGCGGATAGCGGATAGCGTATAGTTTTTCTATTCGCTATACGCTCTACGCTATACGCTAACTTTCTATTCTTTATCCTTATAATATTTTTCAATAGCCTTCTTTATATCCGATGAGGTTGAGACGAATGTCTGAACATTACAGCCAGAAAGCAATTCCACATCTTCAACTGCCTGGGTATTAAGGGGATTAGACATTGCTATAGTTAAGTTGTTGCCTATCTTATCTATGGGCATAAGCAGGTATTGTCGAGCAACCCGGCCAGGAATAATATTGACTATCTCAGGATTAATATCGTAGTTACTTAAGGGTAGAAACGGAAAGCCGTATTGGGCGGTAAGAGCCTGTGCAATATCTTCCTCTTTAGCAAATTTTAACTCGACTAATATCTCGCCTATAAGACCGCCTTTTTCTTTATTGAGGGTTAATGCCTTATCTAATTGCCCCCGATTAATAATGCCCCGCTCAATAAGCAACTCGCCTAACTCTTTATTTATAACTCTTCTTATTGGCATACCGGCGTCTCCTTAAAACCGACAATACAATTTTTACCTTGTCTTTTAGCGCGGTCAACTAATTCTCTTGCTACAGCCATCAACTCTCGGGCATCTATACCATCCAGGGGATTCTCACTTACGCCTCCGCTAACAGTAATCTTCTTATTCGAATCTTGCTCTTCGCTAAAAATAAATTCTATCTTTTTTCTAATATCCTCGGCTATCTGTTGCCCCTGACGTTTATTTTTCTCCGGGACAACTATAGCAAATTCATCGTCGGCGGTTCTTCCTACCCTATCAATACCACTTACAGAATCTTTAATTAAAGAGGCTATCTTTTTCAATGTGCTCTCCGAATGTAATGAACCGAAATTTTGATGGAATGTTTTAAAATTGTCTACATCAAAGAGTATAAATGCGCAAGGCCTCTGACAGGTGATAGCCCTCTTAATTTCTTCCTGCAAACGTTCACGGATAAATGCCTCATTATATAAACCGGTAAGTGCATCTTTTATTTCTAATTTCTCTACGCGGTGCATTAATATATCATTCTCTACAGCTATAGCTACCTGTTTGGCAAAAATATCCAGTAATTCTATATCTTCTTTTCTATATAAAAAATTCCCTTTTGAATTTCCAATACCTAGTATTGCCATAACCCTGCCCCTCAAATAGACAGGCAAAGCGAGGGTATTCGTAAGTTTGAATTTCTCACTAAAATTTGCAACCAAATTTTTAGGTAACGCATTATGCTCATCTATTACCAAAGGTTTGTTTGACTTAATAGTTTCATCAAATAACTCCTCCTTGGGCCATACACTAATTTCTAGCAGCCCAGCTGTATCTATGCCATCTGCTACCTTCATCTTAAAAATCTCTTGACCTTCTTCCCTAAAAAGCAAATAGGCTACTTCAGAATTAGCCAGAAGCCGGGATTTCTCCACTGCAAGCCTCAGTATATCTTCTAATTTTGCGCCCTGGGAAATCAAAGAGCTTATTTGTAATAAGCTGGAAAGCACAATTACACGTCTTTGTATCTCAAGATTTATCTCTGTCGTCTTCTCGCTATAACTCTTTAGTTCATCCATATTGCTACGGATACGGTTTGTAAGTTGATTTAATGCGTTGCTTAAATCACCTACCTCATCCGGTTGTATTATTTCTAATTGCTGGCTGATATCTCCTGCGGCTATGAGCTTGGCAGCAGTACTTACAGAAAGGATGCGGTCAAAGACTTCCTTTATTAGAAAAAAACCAGCGAAAGCGATAAAGATACTTATCAGTACAGAGGCGGCTACATCTACTTTTAAGCCCACCTTGGGCAATATATAATTTGAAATCAGGTACCCGGTAACGAGTAAAGGTAAAATGCTCATCAGACACGCTGCTATCCTTAATTTATACTTAAGGCCCCTCGAAGCCAAGGAAAGCTTATTATTATTCTTAGCCATCTTAACCTCCCGTATTTAAAAGTTTTTGCTATCAGCTATCATGACGAGATGCCATCTTTTGCATTATACCTCTTACCTTATTCCGTAGCAATTACTTTATTGAATTCTTCGACTAGTGCATCTTTACTTATGCCCACATCTATAAAATCCCAGGGCAGCAATTCATCTGGCGACTTCTCTTTTAAATAGAGACGTGGGTCAATATTTGATTCGGCAAAGGCTGCCTGCCATTTTTCGAACGCAAAGCCATCACCCCAGGCATCAAATCTTGCCCCCCTCTTAAAAGCAGAAAATATAACCTGACTTAATCGCCTGTCGCCTCGAGAAAGTACGCCTTCCAAAAAACTCATATAACGATTATGGAAAGTTAAAATTAATCTCTTATTTCTTATTTTATTTTTAAGATAATTCTGTTTATATTTTAGGGTGTCTATATCAATCATCCCAAACCACTGCAAAGGTGTATGAGGTTTTGGTATTAATGCATTTATACTTATATTAACCTGGGCAGGAACTTTTTTTATCTGCCTTCTTAATTCAGAGGTACGTATTGCGAATTCTACAATATCGTCTAAATCCCTTTGCTCTTCGAAAGGAAGCCCGATCATAAAATAGAGCTTTAGGTGCCGGTAGCCAGCAGTGTATGCTTGTTCTATCGTCTTGAAAAAATCCTGTTCATCAAAATCTTTTCCGAGAATCTTGCGTAACCTTTCGCTGCCGCTTTCAGGCGCAAAGGTCAAACCCGTCTTTTTAATCTTAGCAATTAAATAAGAAAGGTTTCCTACACCGGCTCTGGCTTTTATTGAAGGCAAGGATACCCCGACTGCCTTTTCTTTAAATAAATCAATTAGGCCCTGCAAGAGTTCTTCTATGTTAGCGTAGTCACTTACAGATAAACCACCTAAAGAGATCTCTTCGTAACCTGTGCGTTTATAAGTAGCCCTAGCCAAATTTAATATATTTTCTATGCCCCTAAGCCTTAAAGGAAAATAGGCAGACCTCGCCTGACAGAAACGGCACCTATTCGGACAACCACGCATAATCTCTAAAGTAATTCGGTCATGAACTATCTGGATGTATGGCAGGAGCCAATCTAAAGGAAAAAATGAAGAATTCAAATCTTTTACAAAACGTTTGTTGATCTTTGGCGCAACTGCCTCTATCTCTGGCTTAAACTCTTCTATGCCACCTTGCGGGTTGTATCTGACTTTATAAAAGGAAGGCACATATACACCGCTAATATTAGCAAACATAAACAATAAATCCTGCTTGCTAATTTCAGAGCGCTTATATTTCTCCTTATATTTTCGATAAAGTTCGATGAACTCCAAGATTAAATCTTCACCCTCTCCGATGATAAACAGGTCAAAGAATTCATGCATAGGCTCTGGATTTAAGGCAGCCGGTCCACCTGCAATTACTAAAGGTTCTCTATTGGTACGTAAAGACGATTTTAGGGGAATGCCTCCCAATTCTAAAATGTTTAATACATTAGTATAATTTAATTCACAACCCAAAGAAAATCCTATTATATCAAATTCTCTAAGTCTCTTTTTGGATTCCAGAGAGAAAACCTCGAGATGCTTACTTCTTAAAATCTGCTCCATATCAAGCCCGCAAGAAAAAAACCTCTCGCAAGATACATCTGGAATACTATTCAATATACTATAAATGATCCTGATGCCTAAATTACTCATCCCTACTTCGTAAAGGTCAGGAAAACACAAAGCGAATTTGATGTTAGACTGAGCAAAGTCTTTTTTTGGCAGATTCCATTCCTGGCCGATATAACGAGCGGGCTTCTGGACCTGTAATAAAATATCGTCTAACATAAATTTACTTCCGGGGCGGGGCTACAGACTTCAGGCTACAAGCTTCAGGCTAAACTCTCAATGCCTGCGGCATGTAGCATGCAGCTTGCAGCCAACATGGTTAAAATACCGCTCTAGTCTTATCGATATTAACCAATATGCCTAAAGCTATAAAAGTTGCTAATATAGATGAGCCGCCATAACTCATCAAAGGTAAAGGCAAACCCACTACCGGGGCAAGCCCTAAGTTCATGGCAATATTTATAAATATCTGAATACTTAACATCAAAGAAATCCCAAAAGCTAACAGTCTGCCAAAATGATCGCTGGTATTTTGCGCAATCAGACAACCTTTGCGAATTAAAATAAAATAGAAGACTAACAATACAATACTGCCAACCAAGCCCCATTCTTCGCAAAAATTAGCAAATATAAAATCAGTGTGAGATTCAGGTAAAAAATGCAATTGACTCTGCGTCCCGCTCAACCACCCTTTACCGAAAAACATACCCGAACCAATAGCAATCTTGGATTGGATAATCGTGTAACCCGCGCCTAAAGGGTCTATGTTGGGATTTAAAAATACAAGTAATCTCTCCTTTTGATAATCCCGCAAAAATTGCCAAAAGAGAGGTAGCGGTAAGATGATGACCAATAAAAATATAAAAATATATCTTAATTTTACCCGGGTCAGGTAAAGCATAGCTATGAATAAAAAAAGGAGCATAACTGCGCTGCCTAAATCCGGTTGTTCGATAATAAAACCCATAGGGATAGCTACAAACAAAAAAGGTAAAACCATCCCTCGAAATATCCCGAATTTACCGCAAGTCAGAGAGATATCAGAAACTTCCTTTCTGCTAAAGTATCTTGCCAAAAATATTACGACAATTAATTTTGCGAATTCTGAGGGCTGGAAATTAAACCAGGCTATTCTTAGCCAACGTTGAGCCCCTAAACGTACAGTGCCAAGAATAAATACTAAAAATAAAAAAATAAGTACTAAAGAATACAGAAAATATGTGACGTCCCAGAGCCAGCGGTAGTTCAAATTAGATACGATGAAAAAAAATGCTAACCCCAGAAAAACCCAAAGTATCTGGTGTTTATAAATTACCTGCCACAACTTTCCTTCCTTTTGATAAGTACTGCTGTATATAGATAGGATACCCAGGGTGGCAATTAAAATAGCAATTAGTAATATTGTTAGATCGGATCTCTTCAAATTAATCCCTCATTAATCATTGCCTCTATTATGTGTTTTGCTAAAATGCAGGAGAAATAACCAGGTCCACCCCGCTCTAAAAAGACACAGATGACAAATTTGGGATTTTTAAAAGGAAAAAAACCTATAAACCAGGCATGCGGTTGACTTGACGGAACCTGGGCAGTGCCAGTCTTACCAGCAGTAGAAACTGATAGGTCCGATAATACCTTACCGGTCCCCCCCGGGTCTAAGATAACCTCCCTTAAACCCTGCCTGATATAATCTATAGTAGTGGTCTTTAAGGAAAGATTAACAATCTTTCTCTGATAAATAGAGATATCCCGACCATCTATAGCCTTAACTATGTAAGGGGTAACGGCGTAACCCCCATTGGCAAACACTGCCATAACACGCGCCATTTGTAGAGGAGTGACCAAGCAATCGCCCTGGCCGATGCTTAAGTTTGCAGTATCGCCATCAAACCAATTTCTAAATTTATTAATTTTTCTCCATAACGGCGAAGGCACAAAACCACCTACTTCATAAGGTAATTCAAAAGAGGTAGGCCTGGATAAACCAAACTTAACAGCATAATCATGTATAACTTGAGCCCCGAGAAGAAGGCCGGTTCTGTAGAAGAAGACATTGCAGGAATGTGCGATTGCTGCAATTAAATTCTGCTGATTGTGAGTATTCCAACAGGAAAATTCCTGCCTTCCCACAAAAATGCTACCGGTGCACAGAAATGTTGTAGCTAAATTTATCTTTCTTGTCTGGAGGCCTGCCGCAGCTACTATTACCTTAAATATCGACCCGGGGGGGAAAGCGGCACTAATAGCGCGATTTATTAACGGCGCATCTGGATTATTAAAAAGATTTGAAATAGAAGGGCTTGCCTTATCAACAAATACTGAAGGGTTAAAGTTGGGGTAGCTAGCCATAGCAATAATCTCGCCTGTATAAGGGTTCATGATAATAACACAGCCTTTTTTATCCGCAAGTTGCGCTTCTGCTATTTTTTGGAGCTTTAAATCCAAGGTCAATTGTATATCCTTACCGTTAGACGGGGGCTTAAAACCCAACGTACGCACAAATCTTCCCTTGTGGTCTACCTCAATAGATAAACCCCCTTCTTCTTGGCGTAAATAATAATCGTATTTTTCCTCCGCTCCGCCAAAACCCACTATATCTTTTGTCTTATAGCCATAATCTGCTAATTTTGTCAGGCGCCAGCGGTCAATCTCACTAACATAACCTATAACATGAGCCGCAAGTTTTCCGTAAGGATATTCCCTTTGTGGCCTCTGGCTTATGACTATGCCTAAGAGACCTGGTTTAAGTTCCTCCAGGGCAATCGCCTTTTTTATATCTATATTTTTTGCAATAACAATGGGCAGGGACGACGCAACAAAGCCACGTTTAAATGCATCTTTTAAATCCTTAAGGCTTGTACCTAAAATTGAAGATACGGCCGTCAATACTTTATCTCGTTGAGTTAACTCTTGCGGCAAAACCATTACATCGTAAGAAAGCTTATTATCCACGATGATATTGCCATTGCGGTCAAGAATTTTCCCCCGCGCCCCTATCTGAGGTAATAACCTTATACAATTCTTGTTGCTTAAGTCTTTAAATTTATTTCCCTGTATAACCCCTAAGTTAATTAGGCCAAAAACTAAGAATAAAAACATACAGGTTACAAAAAGATTTACGATCTTAGCTCTTTCCATATTAAAATTAAATTAACACCGTCTTCAAGGGGGAGAATTTGAATACCAACCAAAATACAGCTGCAGTGTAGATAGATTCAATAGCCACAATACGCAAAAATATCCCCAGAGGAATCAAATTACCCAAATAAATAAATATTAACCCAGTAATTGTATTGTGAACTGCGGTTACAATAAATATCAATACCGCACGTGTAACATTATTATCTAATGTAATCTCTTTAGATAATCTTACAATCAGAAAACTCCACAAACCAAACAAAAGGGTATTTAACCCAAAACCAGCCACAGCAAAGGCATCTTTAAAAACTCCGGCAAATACGCTCAAAACAAAGGCCCACCTAAATTCAAAAGCCAGACTTGCAAGAACCATATTGATTAAAAGAAAGTCTGGTTTTACTGTAAATATTTTAAAATAATCAAGGATAGTTAACTGCACGATGCCAAGAATTACGATAAGTAATAAAAAAAGTAATTTCCTCAATCCATTTCCCAATTCCCGCCTCGCGCTCCTGCACTTGCCGTTACTGAATAATTACCAGAACCTCTTCTATACTGGAAAGCTCAACCGCTGGTTTTATTATCGCATAACGACTGAGACCAGAAAATTCCTTACCTATTTCAATTACTGTGCCTATAAGCAAACCTTTTGGGTGCGTGTAATTTAGGCCAGAGGTAATAATTACATCGCCAATCTTTATATCGGGTTCCTCGGGTAAATATCTCATAATTAAATGAGTACCCAGAGTGCCGGAAACTAAGCCTTCTTGGCGGCTACGGCCAACCATAGCTGATATGCTAAGATTTGGGTCACTGATAAGTAAAATCTTGCTGAAAGATTCTTGGGCTTCGATAACACGGCCGACCAAGCCCAAATAAGTAATAGTGCTCATGCCAGACTTTATGCCATTATGGGTCCCTTTATCAATAATTATGCTTGAAGACCAGCTATCAGGAGAGCGACCGATGACCCTGGCAGCGATTAGCTTTGTCGGAGATTTCTGTTTAAAATAAAGGAGGTTCTTAAGGCGCAAATTTTCCAAATAAATCTCATTTTGGACATTGAGCTTATTCCTTAATAAGTCAATCTCTTTCTTTAATCTTTCGTTCTGAATAAAATTGCGATGATAAAAAATAATACCGCCTAATTCGCGCCGAATCAATGTTGATAACTTAAGGGGCTGTTTTAAGATATTTAATAGGGGTGGTCTTAACGAGGGGATTGAAACAGAGGTAAGCAAAAGGACTAAGCCAAAAATTGCGGCAGATATTAGGGTTTTATTTTTAAATTTAAACACATCTTAGTCCTATAATCTAAGTGTGCATCTCGGATTTTATAGGAACAGTGAGTTTTTTCAAATAGCGTATCTCATTTAAGACCTTGCCAGTGCCATTAGCCACAGCGGTAAGCGGGTCATCAGCAATATGAACTGGCAGGCCTGTTTCTTCAGAGATTAATTTATCTAAACCTTTTAATAATGCGCCGCCGCCAGCCATAACAATACCGTGCTCTATTAAGTCCGCGGCTAATTCCGGAGGGGTCCTCTCTAAAGATATCTTCGTTATCTCTATTATAGCACGCAAAGGTTCCTGCAATGCCTCCCTGACCTCATCTGAAGTTATGGTTACTGCTTTAGGCAGGCCTGCGATTAAATCCCTACCCCTTACTTCCATACTCATCTCTTCTTCTAAAGGATAGGCAGAGCCGATTTTTATCTTTATCTCTTCAGCCGTACGCTCACCTACCATTAAATTGTAGGTCTTCTTCAAATATTCAATGATAGCCTCATCCATTTCATCGCCGCCTATACGTATAGATTTAGAGAATACCATGCCTGCCAAAGAAATTACTGCAATCTCGGTTGTTCCCCCGCCAACATCTATTATCATGTTGCCTATGGGTTCTTGTATGGGTAAGCCTACCCCAATCGCAGCGGCAATAGGCTCTTCAATTAAAAATACCTCATTACCCCTTGCCCCAGCGCGTTCTGCAGATTCCTTAACCGCCCTTCTTTCAACTTCCGTAATCCCCGAAGGAATGGCAATAACTATGCGGGGCCTTATCTGAAACCTGCGGCGCCTGACCTTCTGTATAAAGTGTCTTAACATCGCCTCAGTTACCTCAAAGTCAGTAATAACGCCGTCCTTCATTGGTCTAATGGCTACGATATTACCAGGCGTGCGACCCAGCATACGTTTTGCTTCTTCTCCTACTGCCAAAACATGAGAGGTCCCCCGTTCGATAGCCACAACTGAAGGCTCGCAGAGAACTATCCCTTCACCCTTTACGTAGACAAGGGTGGTAGCAGTGCCTAAATCAATACCTATATCGTTGGTTAATAAACTCTGGACATAATTATAAAACCTTTTGGCTATTTCTTTGATTTTGGCCATCTTATTCTCCCTGCCTGCCGGCAGGCAGGCTTTTAAGAGCAGTGGAGAAGATTCTATCAGAGATTAAACTATATGTCAAATAAAAAGTTAGCTAATTTTTATTTAATCAGGCTCTTTAGAAGGCTAATAAAATTGGGGAAGGATTTATTGATGCAGGAAATATCATCTATTTGAGTATTTCCGACTGCAGTAAGGGCTGCGACAACCATACTCATAGCTGTACGATGATCTCCGAAACTCCTAACTCTTGCAGCCTTAAGCTGTTTTACGCCTCGTATTATAATCTTTTCTGATCGTTCATCCTTTGGAACCTCAATGTTAGAGCCCATCTTTCTTAAATTCTCAAGCATAGACCTAATACGATCAGTTTCCTTTACGCGTAATTCGCCAACTCCTTCAAATACAGTCCTTCCTTTTGCGCAAGCAGCAGCCACCATCAGAATAGGCAGTTCGTCTATTAAAGACGGGATCTCTTCTCTTGTAACTCTAGTGCTTCTCAATCTACTGCTTTTTGCAATGATATTTCCCATCGGCTCTGTACTCTGTACTCTGTACTCTGTACTCTGTACTTTTATATCCGCCCCCATTCTTTTTAGAACTTTAATTATGCCTATACGTGAAGGATTTAAACTCACATTCTTTATTACAACGTGCGAATCTGGTATTAATGCTGCCGCAACTACGAAAAACGCTGCTGAAGATATATCGCCTGGTATATAAATCTTCTTTGGAGAAACCAACTCTTTATTTCCCTTTATAACTATACTATTTCTTTCAACTTTTATATCTGCTTTAAACAACTCTAGCATCCGTTCAGTATGGTCTCTTGTTTCGACCGGCTCGATGAGCTTGGTCCTCCCTTGGGCGAATAAACCGGCTAAAAGCAGAGCGCCTTTTACCTGGGCGGAAGCAACCGGAATTCTATAGGTTATTCCTTTAAGGCTTCCCCCATTAATTATTATTGGCGGATATTCTTCTATGGAGCCTGGAGCCTGGAGCCTGGAGCGGAGAGCCTGAAACGTGTGACGTGTGACGTGTGACGCGGACCTTATACGCGCGCCCATCATCCTTAATGGCGCAGTTACGCGTAGCATCGGCCTCCTGGAAAGAGACTCTCCGGCAATAAGCCTAGTTTCAAAGTCCTGACCTGCTAATACTCCTAATAGTAGTCTGAAGGTAGTACCGGAATCGCCCACTGAAATAGCGCCTTTTGGTTTAACCAAACCCAAAAGCCCTTTTCCCTTTACGGCGATAGCCGTAAAGGGCTCTTTACAAGTTGTGGGATGTTCCTGTGTTATCTTTATTCCTAATTTTTGAAAGGCTCTTTGTGTAGAGAGACAATCTTGATTAGTAGGGAAGTTTTCTATTTTGGTTGGCGAGCGGCTTAGGCTACTTATGATTATAGAACGGTGGGCTATAGATTTATCGCCGGGAAGAGTTACTTTTCCTTCCAGATGGGAAATTGGCCTGACTACAAAAGGTCTCATTTAACCTTTTGCACAACCTTATCACCTTCACTTACCCTATCTTTTATATCACTAGATACAAAACCTGCTGCGCTCATCGAATCGTGAACCTTTTCTACCTTAACATCGCCTAGATATTTATTATTATGATAGACAGAGAATACCTGACCTGTATCTATGCCATCCTTGACGCCTAAGTTAACTACTACAAAATTATAATCTTTATTTACAACCACTACCTTGCCTTCTTGTGCTGCGCTAGGTGTAATCTTTTCTTTTTTCTTAAGTTGTGGTTGAACTGCCGTAGTCTCCGGGTTCACTACAATCTTACCCAGCTCTACGCCTGATTTCGCCTCTAAGTCCTTGACTTTTGATTCCAATGTTGCCTTTTGTGACTCTAACGCTGTTTTTTGTTCCTGGAGTTCCTTTAACTGAGTCTGGGCCTTCCTCGCCTCATCCTGGGCCTGACCAACCTTTTTTTCTAAATCTGACCTTAATCCTTTTTGTTCTTCCAAATCTGCCTTTAGTTTTTCTACATTAACTAATGCCTCTTGTTTAGCCGTTTTTTCAGCCTGTAAGTCAGTAGTTAAAGCATCAATCTGCGATTTAGCCTCTTCTAATTTAAGCTGCATATCAGCAACTAATCTTTCTGACTCCTTGAGCTTTGTCTCGGTTATCCGCTGTTTCGAATTTAGCTCCTCCAGCTTCTCTCCAAGCTCTATATTCTTTGCATGCTCTTTTTTAAAAAAATAAAAACCGGTCCCTGCTAAAGATAAAGAAATCAAAATTAATGCGCTTAATATAATTACCGAAGTACTGCCTTTCCTGGTCATTTCCCCTCCTTATCTTTAACCCTGTATCTATTTAATATAACTCAAGCTTTCTAAAAATCAAGTTTTATTTTCAATGAGTGCATATAACTCATGGCCTCAATTATTTTTTAAAAAACTGGTAAACTCTGTTGGGATATCACAAGAGAAATTTATAAATTTTCCCGTACGTGGATGCGTAAAGCCAATTGCTTGGGCATGCAGCGCTAAGCGCTTAAACGCATTATTCTTACCGTATTTATTATCGCCCAGAATGGGGTGTCCCAGAAATGCGAGATGCACCCTTAACTGATGCGTCCTTCCTGTAAGGGGTCGTAATTCTAATAAACTAAAATGTGCTGTGCGCCTTAAAGTACGATAATAAGTCTTGGCGTATCTTGCCTTTCTTCCGAAACCCACAGCCATATTCTTTCTCTTAACAGGATGCCTACCTATGGGCAACTCAATAACATTTTCGTCAAATTCCATCTTCCCTTTTACTATAGCAATATATTTACGCTCGATGCTATGCTTTGCGAATTGTTTGACTAATGCAAGATGAGAAAAATTATTTTTAGCAATAACCAACAGGCCGGATGTCTCTTTATCCAATCTGTGTACAATCCCTGGCCTCTGTGAATTGACATCGGATAAATTTTTAAAATGGTAGAGTAGTGCGTTTACCAGTGTATGCTCGTAATTGCCTGGGCCGGGGTGCACGACCAGGCCCGAATCTTTATTTATTATGGCTAAATCCTCGTCCTCATAAATAATATCCAAAGGCAACTTTTGCGCCTTAAGCGTATTTGGTTCCTTATCTTCAATACTAATCCTGACCTCATCATTTGCTTTTACTCTGTAGTGCGATTTTGTCAATCTTGAATCTCCTAGGCTTACCTTCCTTTTTAGAATCAACCTTTGTATAAATGTACGCGAAAACCCTAAATTATTGTTATTGGAAAACTCGGCAAGAAACAAATCTAAGCGCATACCTTGCTGTTTGGGCAATACCTTTATTGTATATTCCTGCATAGTTATGTTTAACCTTTAACCTTAGCCTTTGCTTCTTCTAATCGAAAGGAGCTTTACTAAGGATAGGCAAAATATTATGATGCTTATAATCTGAAATAATGTCAGATTCAAAAGAATAATTTCATTATCAGCGCGCAAAAATTCAATAAAGAATCTTTTCACCGAATACAATAAAAGATAGGTGAAAAATATTTCACCCTCTCTGTGGGGTCTATCTTGTAAAAATCTTAAAATGATAAAGATAAAAATTAATATTAAGGAAGAATATAACTGCGCAGGGATGAGTACTAATTTATGCACAGGAAAATATAGACCAGAACTTGACTCCTTACCAAAACAGCAACCGTTTAACAAACAACCAATCCTACCTATGGCCTGACCTAAAGCAACAAAGGGGCTAACTATATCCAATACTTTATATACCGCTAACTTTTTCTTTTTCAAATATGCAATACCTGTCAATCCTCCTAAGATTAGTCCGCCAAACCAAGATAGCCCTCCGTGCTGGAGTATAATGATCTCTAAAGGTCTTTTTATATAATAACCTGAATTTTCAATTATATAAAAAGAACGCGCACCAATAATTCCAGAAATAAAAGCTACAAATAGAAAATTAAAGAGCGCATCAGGATTGATGCGCTCACTTTTCGCCTGAATTCCCGCTAAACTTAAGCTCACTATAAAGGCCAAAGCAAGCATAAGGCCATATGAATAAATGGTAAACGGACCTATTTTACAGATTTCTGGATGCATATTTTTAATATGGTATATCCCAACAATATCGCCCCGATGGTTATTGCGCTATCCGCGATATTGAAGACTGGCCAGATACGAAAATCCAAGAAGTCAACAACATACCCTAAAAATATCCGATCAATAAGATTACCTAAAGCGCCAGCTAATATGAGGCTTAAAGCAATAATATAAGATTTTTTATTGTTCTTAAGGTTCAAAAAAATCAAAGCTATGGCAAATATGGAAGTGAATATAAATAAGGGGACTTGATTCCTTAAGATTCCGAATGCTGCGCCACGATTATGTATGAGTGTAAGATGAAATATTCCTTTTATTATGGGCAGGGATTGATTGTATAACAGATTTCTGGTAACGAGGAATTTAGTTAACTGGTCTAAAGAAAGGATGGTTAATACGATGATAAGAATCATCGCTTAAAGAGCTAAAATCTATCTCTTCTCCTTTCTCTCTTGGCATTTAACGCACAGTTTTGCGTAGGGCACAGCCTTTAGCCTGGTTTTTGTAATGAGAGTTTTGCATCCTTCACATATACCAAAGGTACCGTCTTCTGTTTTCTTTAAGGCATCGTCTAATTCATATAAGAAATCTCTTTCGTTAGAGGCTAACCCTAAAGAAAACTCCCTGTCATAGGTGTCTGTTGCCACATCTGCCATATGGTATGTATAACCGGATATATCACCAGAGGCTTCTTTCTGGGATTTCTTTAATGTATCCTCGGCTATATGTTTTATGTCATCAAGGATTTCTTGTTTTCTTTTTAAAATTAATTTTTTAAATTCGGCTAACTCTTTCTTATTAAATTTCTTTTTCAACTTAATTTCCTCCTATAGCTTTTATACAGTTCTCACAGATTAAATTATGTGTTAAGTCTATGCCTACATCTAAAGAATAATTCCAGCAGCGCACACATTTTGAGCCCTGCGCCCTATGGACTTCTATTGTGACATCAGGAAAGCTTGCAGCCTTGATACCCGCGGCTTCTGTCTTATCCTGCTTAATTATTTCAACCTGTGAGACCTTAAAAATCTCAAGTAAATCGCCTTTTAAGCTTTCTAAATATTTATACCTATTTTCATTATTTGTCAATAGATTTATTTTAGCGTCAAAGGAACTGCCGATTTCACCTTTGCCGCGTTTCTCCTCCAATGCCTTAGCCACATCAGGAATTAAAGCAATGATTTCTGAAAAGGAATCTTCATAATATCGCACGTAACTCGGAATCCTTTCAGGCCAATCAAGAAGATGGACGCTAGTTAAAGAATTATCCTCTGCCTCCTTAGGTATATGTTGCCAAATCTCTTCAGCAGTAAATACTAAAATAGGCGCCATTATCCTCACCAGAACATTTAACACTTCATAAATAGCTGTCTGCGCTGCCCGCCTTTCAGGAGAATTTGCGGCATATGTATAAAGTCTACCCTTTATCATATCCAGATAATACATTGATAAATCTTGGTTGCAAAAATTATAGATTGATTGGTAAACTCTGTAAAACTCAAAAGATTCATAAGCGGCTTTTACATAGAAAAATAACGAATTCGCCTTATATAATATCCACAGATCAATTTTTCTTAAATTTTTACAATCTACTTTGTCGGTATCTGGATTAAAATCATATAAATTGCTCAAAATAAATCTCGCCGTATTTCTTATCTTGCGATAAGCCTCAGCAAGGCGGTTTAATATCTCTGGCGAGATGCGGATATCCTCACTATAATCGCTTGCAGCAACCCAGAGCCTTAAAATATCTGCACCGTAATCTTTAATTATATCCTGTGGCGGGATTACGTTTCCCAGCGACTTAGACATCTTTCTGCCTTCGCCGTCTACCACGTGTCCATGGGTAAGTACACTTTTAAAGGGGGGCCTACCATCAATACACATAGCCGGGATAAGCGAAGACTGAAACCAACCCCGATGCTGGTCAGAACCCTCTAGATATAAGGCGCAAGGAAACTCAAGTTCCTTGCGTTTCTTTAATACTGCCTGGTGGCTTACACCTGAATCAAACCAAACATCGATGATGTCTGACCCTTTAGAAAAATTATTTCCTTTACAGTTTGGGCATTGAAAATCTTTAGGCAGAAAATCAGTTACATCTCTTTTAAACCAGCAATCTGTGCCTTCTTGCGCAACGGCTTTAGCAAAATTTTCGATAACCTCTACCGAAAGATTCTCCTCTTTGCATTTATTACAGATTAATGCTGGGATAGGAACACCCCAGAACCTTTGCCGAGAAAGGCACCAATCCGGCCTTAAGCTAACCATTGCCGAAATTCTTTCTCTGCCTACAGCCGGAATCCACTCGATATCCTTACCAATAACATCTAGTAACTTTTTTCTTAAATCATGTTTATCTATTGCTAAAAACCACTGTTTGGTTGCTCTAAAGATTATGGGACTCCTGCAGCGCCAGCAATGCGGATAAGAATGCGATACCTGTGCTTCAAAAAGCAAAGCATCTAACTGCCTTAATTTCTCTATGATAACCTTGTTTGCATCATAGACATTCAAACCTGCGAATTCCTTTGCAGATGAATCAAAATTCCCCTGCTCATCTACCGGCATAATCATATCTAACTTATATTTTAATCCAGTCAGATAGTCCTCATTTCCATGTCCGGGTGCAGTATGCACTAAACCTGTGCCTTCTTCCTTCGAGACGTAATCTGCCAAAACTATGCGGCCAAGCCTAAAACCGAAAGGATGCTTATAAATTATCCCCTCTAGTTCACTACCTTTAACTTCTTTTATTACTTCATATTTATCTATACCTGTATCTGGCAATACCCTTGATAATAACTCCTTGGCTATAAAAAGATTGCCTTTGTTTGTCTTGATATAAGAATAAATAAAATCTGCTTTTACGGCTACTGCAACATTAGCAATCAACGTCCAGGGGGTAGTCGTCCAAACTACCAAATAACTATCTTTTTCGTAACTCTGATTTTCATCCAATTTGAATTTAACAAATATTGAAGGAGAGCTACGCTCTTCGTATTCAACCTCAGCCTCAGCAAGAGCGGTCTCGCATTTAAAACACCAGTTAACCGGTTTTAAGCCCCGATAAATATAACCTTTTTTAACCAATGTATTGAACGAGCTCACAATACCGGCTTCGTAATCAGGGTCTAAGGTCAAATAGGGATTCTGCCAATCGCCAAAGACACCCAATCTGATGAATTCCTCTTTCTGTATAGAGACGTATTTAAGCGCATAGTCATAGGCCTTTTTTCTAAATTCTATTCTTTCAATCTGATATTTATCTATGCCTAATTCTTTAAATAACTGATGCTCTACGGGAAGGCCGTGGCAATCCCAGCCCGGAACAAAAGCAGAATCAAATCCCTGCATCGTCTTATATTTCACAACTATATCCTTTAAAGTTTTATTCAAGACATGTCCGATATGAATATTCCCGTTTGCATAAGGCGGTCCATCATGGAGAATATATTTCTGTTTACCTTTTGATTTTTTTTGGATTTGCTGATATATATCCATATCCTGCCAGGACTTTAAGAAATTCGGCTCCCTCTTAGGCAGATCAGCCTTCATAGGAAAATCGGTCTTGGGTAAATTTAGAGTAGATTTATAGTCCATCTTTTTGTGCTACAGGCTGCACGCCTCAAGCTCCATGCAAAAAGCCCGCAGCATGAAGCCTGAAGCCTATTCGATATATTTACCAATTATAATACCTAAATCCTTCTTCACCTTAGCTGGAATTAGTTTTTTATCAGTGATAATTGCATATTTAAGCGCATCCTTGCAGCTGCAACTCCTCTTTTCGGGTATCTTTTTTATTACCATGGATATTATCTTTTTGGCATTCTCAATATTCTTAACCAAATTTTGGATTACCATATCTATGGTTACGGATTCATGTTGTGGATGCCAGCAATCGTAGTCAGTTACGCAGGCCAGGGTGGAATAACAGATTTCTGCTTCCCTGGCTAATTTTGCCTCAGGCATATTGGTCATACCAATTACATCCATACCCCAGCTGCGGTAAAGTTGTGATTCAGCCAAAGTTGAAAATGCAGGCCCTTCCATGTTTATGTAAGTGCCGCCTCTGTGCATCTCCAACTCAAGACTTTTACCTGCTTCATATACTATTGAACTTAACTCCTCGCATATAGGATGCGCAAACACAATATGGGCAACTATTCCTTTTTCAAAGAATGTCATGGCTCTAGCCTGATTAGTGCGGTCAACAAATTGGTCAACCACTACAAAATTCAAAGGCTTAATCTCTTCTTTAAGGCTGCCGCAGGCAGTAACGGAGATAATTCTTTCTACGCCCAGCTTCTTCAGCGCATAAATATTGGCCCGATAATTAATCTGGCTGGGAGATATCCTGTGCCCGGCACCGTGACGCGGCAGAAAAACTACCTCCTTATCCTCTAAAATACCGATTGTAAATTTATCTGAAGGCTTACCAAATGGAGTGCTAACCGTTACTTGCCTCACCTCTCTAATCCCTTCGATTTTATATAGGCCGCTGCCTCCGATTATCCCTATTCTGGACATATCATCTCCTTGATAATTGTTTCGCTCGCTCGGTCGCTTTAAGCACTGCTTCTCGAACTATTTGATTAAATCTATCGTGTTTAAATACGTTCAAGGCAGCCTCTGTCGTACCGCCTCTCGATGTTACTTTTTCACGCAATTCCCTAGCAGATAATTTAGACTCTACAAGCAATTTTATACTGCCCTTGGCAACTTCTATAACAAAATTAGCCATTTGTCGTTCCTGGAATCCTAATCTTTTACCGGCATCAGATAAAGCTTCTATAAAATAAAAGAAATAAGCCGGTCCGCTCCCCGCTATAGCGGTGAAAGCGTCTATATCCTTTTCTTTTACTCTTACAACTTTTCCAATTTTATTGAATATTGATTTGGCTATTGTTAGGTCTGAATTTATTGCAAATCTTCCTTTGCAAATAGCTGAAATACCACTCTTCACTTGTGCTGCTATGTTAGGCATTACTCTTATGACTCGTGCTCCGCTTATTTTATCTTCAATATATTTAGTAGTAATACCTGCTGCTATAGAAATGATTAATTGCTTTTGATAAGCTGATCTAATTTCTCTTAAGATAATATTGATGTCCTGAGGCTTAACTGCAAGTATCACTACATTTGACTTTTTTATTAAATCTAAAATATCAAAGGCTCCCCTTGCTTTATAGTATTTTTTGGCGGTCTTGATTTTTTTAGGGTCTTTATCAAAAACTAACAATCCGCGATTCTGACTCATAATCGCACTACCCATATTACCGCAACCGATTATCCCTATTTTATTTTTCATTTTTTATCCCTCGAATATTGCTCTTCCTAATCTAATCATATTCGCACCCTCTTCTATCGCCGCCTCAAAATCGTCGGTCATGCCCATGGATAAAACCCGTAATCCGTAATCGGTAATCCGTAATCCGTTAATCTCATCCAGAAGTTCCTTTAATATCTTAAAATAGGGGCTGGCTTCTTTAGGGTTATCAACAATTGGCGCAATAGTCATCAGGCCTTTTATATTTATATTTCTTAATTTAGATATTTCTTTTATAACCTCAATCGTATCGGCCGCTTTTAAACCAAATTTAGTTACTTCTGGCGATGTCTTTACTTCAATTAATATATCCTGAATCTTATTTATCGACGCTGCCTCTTTATTAATCGCAAGTGCGAGGTGCAGGCTATCTACAGACTGAATCAAATCGAAAATCTTTAGCGCATCCTTTACTTTATTCGTCTGCAGATGGCCAACCATGTGCCACTTTATAGTTCGCAAGTTCGCAAGTTCCTGAGTTCGCAGTTTGTTATATTTAATAAGAGCTTCCTGGACTTTATTTTCACCGATATCAGCAATGCCTGCATTAACTGCTTCGTGGATTTGCTCAACAGTCCTTCCTTTGCTTACCGCAACAATTGTTATGGAATTAGGGTCGCAATTAATCTTAGAGCAAACTAAGGAAATGCGCTTTCTAACTTTCAGTAGATTTTCTTTAATCGCCATATTTAACCTATATATTATACAGGAGAAAATGAAGCGGTCAACCAAATTAGAAAGGGCGTTTAAAAGTACTCCTGGTATACCTCTCTAAATCTATTTATTGCCTTAAGGATGGGATTTTTGGGAGGCTGCGTGGCAGGCGATATACCTATTGTTTCACCCTCTAGCGCTTCGCAGAGCATGCCTAAAGTAGTCAAGTAGGTTAAATACTTTTGTCCTGATAAAGCGTCGTCTTCTCTTATAGAAGAAGGGATTTCGGGATTTGTAATACGGCCCAGCTTTACTGGCATCCCTAAAGTATTCTCTAATGTCTCTATAAGACCTTCCAGCAATACAGTCCTTCCTACGATTAGAAAATTATTTACCTCATAAGAGGATACCTTTTTCTCTACAGCATCTTTTATATTAGAGCAGATTAACTTTGCCTCAGAGGTAATTATTTCTAAAACTACCTTTTGTTTTATTGGTTTGTAGAGATTGTTCTTTTTTACTAATATCTCTTTGTCTTCTCCTAGTTGTCCTATATCTTGTATCATACCATAAGACCTTTTAATATCCTCTGATAAGTCGAAGGGTATCTTTAATTTATCCACAAGTTGAGCCGTTAAATCATTACCACCGATGGATAAAATCTCTACGTCTTTCAATATGCCATTTCTAAATACAAGCAACTCCGTTGTATCACTGCCTATGTCACAAAATAAATTTAGTCCCTCATTAAACTCTTTATTAAATATCGCTTTACTTGTAGCTAAACCTGAAAAAAATAAGTCTTTTATTTCATATCCTGATTGGTTTATTGCGCGGCCCAGAGTCTGTATGTGGGATAACTTGGCGCACAGCATATATAAATCCACTTCCAGCCTGTGACTGTATAAGCCAAGTGGGTTTACAAGGTCAGCCTTTGAATCTATTGAGTAGCTGGAAGGTATCAAGTGGATTATCTCCTCTTGGAGGCTTGAGCCCAATATCCGCGCCTGTTCATTTACTCTCTCTATATCTGAAATAGTTATAACCTTATTTCCCCTCTCCGCTAGCGGCACAATCGCATGGCTATGTTTTCCGACCATATCCTGCCCAGAAATATTGACATATAAAAATTTGATATTTATGCCGGATTTAACTTTTAAATTCTTCATGAGCTTGCTGATAGCTCCAACTAAAGCTATAGAATCTATGATTGTGCCTCCTTCAATACCTTTTGAAGGCAGGGTCTCAAAAAAGATTTTGGTTATGCGTTTTCTCTGAATCACAGCTAACGCTACTGCAATTTTACTAGAACCGATATCCAATGCACAAATGTAGTTATTTAACATCTTAAATGAGCACATAACTTACGAACACCGAAGGTGTGAGTAAGTTATTGTGCGAATTTAAATTTTATTACTGGTTCCTTAAATCTTAGGTCGATATATTTTATCTTAGGCAAATCATCCTTTGCACCAATAATTAAACCTGACAAAATAGTTATCTTATCCTTAATCTTGTCCTTACCTAACCTTACCTCTAATTCGATAGGTACCATTGGCGCTTGAGCATTGATAGAATCTTTTGTTTTTAGAGGATGAGGTATAAAAATTGATGTATTGGCAATATTTGTCACATCAATTTTTTTTATTTTATAGTTTTTTAACAGCCTATTCCTTTTTACTTCCTTTATTATATATAAACTAAGCATAAGCTCTTTGATATTATAATATGACTTCCCGGGCTGTACTCCAAAAATCTTCGTCTCTAATCCCAAAATAATGGGGAGCTCGGGTTCCTCCGGTTGGTCTGTGGGATAGAAAAGTACTCCATTTTGATCCAGGGCGAAATATCTGTATAATTTTACTAAAGCAAGGGGCTTGCGTTTTATAAAATTAACGAATATGCGGTTAGGTAAAACCCTGACCAGTCTAATCCCGCTATAGTTTGGATAGGCAGCTAATATATCGCTGGATTCGCTTCTTAAATCAACGCTGAATATATTCTTTCCTTCTAAGTAAGATAACTCAGGCACATCGCCTTCGTTAGTAATAATATCTTTTATATTGAAATAATCAGAGCTCTTTAAAACCTTCCAAGAATAACCTATAATAAACACTAAAGCAAGAAAAATTATTGTAACTAAACTTATTAACTTAATGGGTAGATTACACTTTCGTTTTTTCACCCCGCTCTTCCTTATCTATACCCACTCTTCCCTGAAATATTTACAGCACTTAAGGAAGGGCGGGGTTCATAAGCTAGTGTTATTAACTTAAGGCACAATTCATTAAATTCTATACCTACGCACTTCGCTGCCTTAGGCAAGAGACTCGTGTTTGTTAAGCCCGGAATGGTATTTACCTCTAAAACATACACTAGATTATCGTTATTTAAAATCATATCAACCCTGGAGCAGCCAAAACAACCTAAAAGTTTATGCGCCTTTAAAGCTGCTTCTTTTATGCTTTGAGCAATCTGCTCTTGTAATTTGGCTGGCACCACATAATCAGTCAATCCCGATTGGTATTTAGCCTCATAATCAAAGAACATTTTTTTAGGGATTATCTCTATTACCGGAAGGGCAGACTCATCCAATATACCCACAGTCACTTCTCTGCCCCTTATATACTCCTCAATGATTATCTTTTCATCAAAGGTAAATGCCAAATCCATCGCCGAGCTCAAATCTTCTTCTTTATCAATAATAGAAAGCCCGATACTTGAACCGTGTGTTGCAGGCTTGATAACCAAAGGTAAGCCCAGGTCATTATCGAGGTTGTAATCTGTAGGAGGTTTATCTACCACCCTATACTTAGGAACCTTTAAACCATGGGCCTGGAAAATCTTGCGCGAAGCAACCTTATCCATAGCTAATCTGCTTGCCTCTACGCCCGAGCCAGTATAAGGAATCTTTATAATTTCTAAAATTCTCTGCATCTGTCCATCTTCGCCAAAACGACCGTGCAGGGCCAAGAACGCACAATTGATTTTATGAGATTTTATTAAGCTTATATTTTCTTCTATGCTGTCAGTTTTTATATCGATATCAAGTACCTTAAGCCCCGATTCTCTTAGCGCAACGCAAACAGCTTTACCTGACTTAAGCGAAATCTCCCTCTCAGTAGAAGGCCCGCCCATTAATACGCCAATTCTACCAAATTCGTTATTAGTTCTTGAGTTCTTGAGTTCTTGAGTTATCCCTTTTATTGCCATATCTTTATTTCCGGTTCCAGCTCTATATTGAACTTAAGTTTTACCCTTTTTTTAATTAAGTCTATCAACCTTAAGACATCATAGCTACAGGCGTGCTTACGATTCAATATAAAATTAGCATGCCGCCTAGATACACAGGCTCCACCTATACTCTTGCCTTTTAAACCACATAAATCTATCAACCTGCCTGCCGATTTGCGGTGAGGATTTTTGAATATGCAGCCTGCATTAGGTAAAGAAGTATCTTGTGTATTACGCCTATATTCAAGATATCTCTTTATATTCTCTTTAATTTCTGCTTTATTTTTCTTAGCAAGTTTGAAGTTCGCGTTTAAAATTATATATTTTGCTAAACTGGATTTGCGGTATCCGAATTTTATATCTTTTTTATTTAAGATTTTTACATTACCATTGTAATCCATAACAGCGGCTCTTTCCAGCAAATCTGCGATATTCTTACCCCAGCTACCTGCATTCATTGCTAATGCGCCGCCCACTGTCCCTGGGATACCTACCAGAAACTCCACACCTGATAAAGATCGCTCTCTAGCCTCCCGGATAAGGTGTCTTAGCGTAAGGCCGCTACCAACATTAAGACAATTATCTTTCTTATTATAGATTCCTTTAAAGAAGGGCGAATTTAGATGCAAAATCATACCATCTACACCCCTGCTGCTTATTAAAATATTGCTACCCGCACCTATTACAAAGACTGGTATTTTATATCTTTTTGCTAAGACAAGCGCTGATTTTAAATCAGCAGAATCAGCCGGCTCAATAAAAAACTGAGCCCGGCCACCAATTTTAAAGGTAGTATGTTTTTTTAGAGGCTCTTCAAACCTTACCCTGCCTGATAGAACCTTAAAAATATTCTTTTTAGCTAAGCCTTTCGACCAAGTCATCGCAAATCTTTACAATATCGCCAGCGCCAAGGGTAATTATAAGGTCTTGTGGTTTTATGACCTTTAAGATGTGCGCCGCAATTTCTTCTTTTGGTAAAAAAAGTATCTCTTTATTAGGCGCGTATTCTTTTATTTTATCATATACGCATCTTCCGTTTATTCCCTCTATCGGCGGTTCGCTTGCAGGGTATATATCCGTGATAATCACGTAATCTGCCAAATCAAAGCTCCTACCAAATTCATCTAAAAGTAGTTTTGTGCGGGTATAACGGTGCGGTTGGAATACGGCAATAACTCTGTTGAATTTCAAATTTCTAACTACCGAAAGCGTTGCCCTTATCTCAGTAGGATGATGGGCATAATCATCCATGAGCATATAGTTTGCATTGACGAATTTAATTTCAAGACGGCGCTTCACGCCTTTATACTGCGCAAGTGTCTCTTTTATAAATTGTAAATCTATTCCCAACTCGATGCCTAAGGCGATAACAGAAAGCGCATTAGAGATATTATGCTCTCCACCTAAGGAAAGACGGAATCTATCTATAAATTTGTTTTTATAAAAACAATCAAACTCAGAGACTAGGCCCATTAATTTTATATTCTTAGGATAAATGTAGGCGCTAGAATTTAGCCCAAATAGCACATATCTATTTTTATAATCTGCCAGGAGCCTTTTTAAATTAATATCGTCAGCGCAACAAAATACACAGCCGCCGTCTTCTGTCCTATTTAAAAATAACCTGAAGGCATTTAATTCATTTTCAAATTCTTTATAGTAATCCAAATGCTCTTGGTCTATATTTGTGATTATTGAGTACTTGGGCCGATAATATAAAAAAGAGCCGTCAGATTCATCTGCCTCAGCTACAAAAAAGTTGCCATTGCCTAAATAGGAATTCGAGTCTATATTTCTTAAAATACCGCCTACAGCTACGGTAGGCAAGAGTCCGGCCTGCGATAAAAGACAGGATGCCAAAGATGCAGTTGTCGTCTTACCGTGGCTGCCAGTAACTGTAATAACTGTCTTGTCCTCCATAAGTTGGGCGAGTGCCTGCGCCCGTTTTAGCAAAGGAACCTTAAGTTTTTTAGCTTCTATTATCTCTGGGTTATCTTCCTTAATAGCTGAGGAATAGATAATTAAGTCTGCCCCCTTAATATTTGCTGGGTTATGTCCGATAAAAACCTTTGCGCCAAATTTTGCGAGCTCTTCTGTGATTATGGTTTCTTTTAAATCTGAGCCGCTTACTTTTTGACCGCTACGTAAAAGTAACTTGGCAATCCCGCTCATCCCGATACCGCCGATACCTATTAAATAATAGTGGTTATAATTGTTCATATTAACGAGCTAAATACTTAAGCCAGGTGTCATTTAGCTCCTGGATATTGTTAAAAGAATGGCTCTTTAATAAGCACCTTCTTATCTATTCTCCAGGGATAATACCTCATCTGCCAATAAATCATCTGCATCGGCTTTTAGAAAATCTCCATAACCTGAACGCATAAGCGCAAGTCTATTAGGATTATTCATAAAGTCGTCTAGAATCTCTTTTAATATATTAGCGCCTAAATCGCTATCCTTGATTACAACAGCACAACCTTTCTTCTCTAATACTTTAGCATTACTCAATTGATGGCTATAAGCATATGGATAAGGAACAATTATTGCCGGCAGGTTAAAATTTATCAGTTCAGCAATCGTAGTTGCGCCTGCCCTGCAAACTACAAGGTCGCAAATACTGTAAGCGTATTGCATGTCCTTTAAAAAAGTAAATAATTTAATCCTTAAATCTAAATCTTTATAACTATTATATAATAAATTGTAGTCACTGGCTCCCGCTATGTGAATAATCTGGAATCTAAATTTATTGGAAATCGTTGATACGGCATTGAAGAAACAAGTATTAATCCTATTGCTCCCCATGCTGCCGCCCATTACCAATATCGTAAATTTATCGTCATTTAATCCGAAGAAATTAAAGGCTTGCGACCTATCAATCCTCTTTAATTCTTGCCGTATAGGGTTACCAGTGAGGGCAATCATATCTTTGTTAACTTTTAGATAATCTCTAGTTTGTTCAAAGGAAATAGCAATTTTATCGGTAAATTTTGCTAGTAGTCTATTGGTTCTTCCGGGTACAACATTCTGTTCATGTATTAAAGTCTTGAGCCTGAAAATCCAGGCTAACATTAGTGTCGGAATACAAACTAAACTGCCGAACCCTACTACAATATCAGGCCGAAATTTCAAGATTATAAACAAACTCTGTAAAGTTCCCTTTAAAAAATTTAACGCCGCCAAGATATTTTTGAAACTGATACTCAGCTTAATAGGATAAATTGAAACATAATTAACCTTATTTTCTATCTGATTTGTTACTAGATTATATTTTAAGGAAGACCGGGGTAAAATTAAAAGTGTATCTATTTCTTTATGTCTATTTTTTAGCGATTTTATTAAACTTAAAGCGGGGAATATATGGCCGCCGCTTGAACCGCTAACTACCAGAATCTTCACCCCGCCCTTTCTTGCAATACTATTATCCTTCTTAGGAAGGGCGGGACTCATGGATATTCTCCGGTACGTGCGATATTTATAAGTATGCCAACACTGACTAGATCAAAGATAAAAGAAGAACCGCCGTAACTGATAAAAGGTAAAGGCAGGCCCTTTGTGGGCAATATACCACAAGAAACTCCGATATTGATGGCTGCCTTCAGAGTAATCAATAGGACTAACCCTAGGCTTAAGAAATATCCGAATTTATCATTGGCGTTCTTTATTATCTTAAGGCCCTGCTGAATAAAAATTATAAATAATAATATTACACCAAGTGTCCCAATCAATCCCAATTCTTCACCAATTATCGAAAAGATAAAATCAGTATGTGCTGCGGGTAGATAGAATAACTTTTGCCTTGAATGCCCTAGGCCTATACCGAATATTCCACCTGAACCTAAGGCAATCTGTGACTGGATAATCTGAAACCCAGTACCTTTGGGGTCTAACCAAGGATTCAAAAATGCCATTATACGCATCTTTCTATAAGGTACGCTAAATATTAAGGTATAAAGTACAGGTAGGCTTGCCAGAACTATAGACAAGAGATACAAAACCCTCACCCCCGCAACAAAAAGCATAATAAAAGTGAGCGCACATATTGCCAAGGTAGTCCCTAAATCTGGTTGCATGAGGATTAATAACGCACTTAATCCCAAAACGCATATAGGAGGAAGAAATCCCCTTAGGAATGTCTTAATAATATTACCTTTGCGGGCAATAAAGTCAGCTGTATAAATGATTATAGCCATGTTGGCTAATTCGGAAGGCTGAAAACTAATAAATTTGAACCTAAACCATCTGCGCGCACCTGAGACCTCTCTTCCAATACCGGGGATTAACACTAAAACTAATAATACTATAGATAAGATTACTAAAGGTTGAGCGAAGCGTCTAAATTTTCTATAATCAACGCTCATAACTAAAAATGTAAGGACTGCTCCAATAGCTAAAAAACTAATATGCCTTTTTAAGAAAAAGAAACTGTCTTTATATCTTTCCCAGGCGTAAATGCTGGAGGCGCTATAAACCATCACAATACCGATACATATAAGAATAGCTGATGTAATAAATAAGTTTATTCTAATATTACGTGTCATATCATAAAAAATGCTGCTATAATTTTTCTACCTTGCTTTTAGCTAAATCGTAAACCGCTTCTTTGAACAACCTGCCTCTTTCTTCATAATCAGAAAACATATCAAAACTGGAACACATAGGAGAAAATAATACGCAATCTCCGGGCTTAGCCGCTAGATATGCCTTATAAACCGCTTCTTCTAAAGTAACAGCTCTCTCCATAGACAAAAATCCTTTGAATGCAGCTCCTATTTTTTCCTTAGCCTCTCCAATCAAAATGACATTTCTGACTTTTTTACGCGCCAAATCTAAAATAGCATTATAGTCAACACCCTTATGTTTACCGCCAGCAATTAAAACTACGAAACTCGGGATATTCTTCAGTGCCCAAATTGCTGAATCTATAGTTGTACTCTTAGAATCATTGATAAATTTTATATTATTTATCTCTCTTACATACTCCAGGCGATGTTCGATACCCTTAAATTCTCTAAATACATTTAAAGCTAACTTTTCATCTATACCTAATATTGCGCCTACGGCAAGAACTGCAGCCTGATTAGGATTCAAATCTTTTTTCTCAAAAAAATATACAACACAGGCTTTTGTTTCTTTAGATAGCTTTCTTAATACGGGATCGCCGTAATTTAAAACCAGGTAGTCGGTTTTATCTTGATTCATAAATATGCGTTTCTTTGCCTCTAGATATTCCTCCATATTCCTATAGCGATCCAAATGATTGGGACTAAAGTTTAATATAACTGAAATCTTTGGCTTAAATTTTATGATCCGCTCTAACTGAAAAGAACTCACCTCTAGAGACACAAAATCATTCTCCTTAATTTTCTCTACATCTGAAGAAAAAGGATTCCCTATATTACCGCAGACAAAAACTTTATCTCTTACGGACTCTTTTAAGACCCTGCCGATTAATGTAGTTACGGTAGTCTTACCATTTGAACCAGTAACGGCAATAATTTTTGCAGGGCACAAATTCCAAGCAAGTTCAATTTCGCTGATGACTGGTATTTTAAACTCATTAGCCCAAATAATTGGTAAAGCATCATTGGGTACGCCAGGAGAGGCTACAACCAGGTCTTTATCTCTTATAAATTCTTGGGAATGCAGGCCCAATTCAAACTTTATATCTTGCGATTTTAGTTTCGAAGCATTTAAACGTGTAGTATCATCATCTTTTTTATCGGTTACATAAACCTTAGCACCTAAATCATAGAGCAAATTAGCGCAAGCTGAACCACTGCGGGCAAGCCCCACCACAGTAACTTTCCTGTCCCTGTAATGATCGGTATTTATCATCGGTAAAATTAAATATATTACCTTATTTTCAGAGTGACTAGTGTAAGGAGTGCCAGGAGGCTGGCTACAATCCAGAACCTTACAATCACCTTATTCTCTGGCCAGCCAAGGAATTGAAAGTGGTGGTGCAAAGGAGCAATCTTAAATATACGTTTTCTTCTCAAGCGAAAAGAGCCTACTTGCAGAATAACCGAGAAAGCCTCTAAAACAAATATCCCGCCTACGATTATCAAAAGCAATTCTTTTTTGATCAACAATGCTACTGTCCCTAACGCGCCGCCTAAAGCCAAAGAACCGACATCCCCCATAAAAATAGAGGCTGGATGGCAGTTAAACCACAGAAAGCCTAATCCCGCGCCTAATATACTTGTGCAAAATACGGTCAGCTCACCACTTCCTTTGATGTAAGGTATTAAAAGATAATTGCTAAATCTTAGATTCCCTGATACATAACTTAATACACTAAAGGTCAAAGCCACCATAACCACAATACCAATAGCTAACCCATCCAAGCCATCAGTAAGGTTTACCGCATTCGAAGTTGCAGCAATTACCAACATTACAAATATTATGTATAGACCGTCTAAGTTTAAAGAAACATTCTTTAGAAACGGCAGGTCTAACTTTATGAAATTTTGAGAGTCTAACAAAAGAATGGTGCCTAATATTAGCCCCAAGACCATCTGACTAGTTAATTTTGCTGCTACGCTCAAACCCTTTGATTGTTTCTTTATTTGTTTTAAGTAATCATCAATAAATCCAGTTATACCTAACCAGATAGTAGTAAATGTTACAGTTATTATATATTTATTAAATATATCAGCCCATAGCAATGTAGAAGATAAAATCGCCAGTAATATCAAAATTCCGCCCATAGTAGGGGTATCTTGTTTATTCTGGTGCAACTCGGCAAGCTTTGCGCTATCTTCTTTTCTTATATTCTCTCCGATCTTTAAGTGTTTTAGCTTTCTTATTAATATCGGACCGAAGACTAGGCTAATAAGAAAAGCCGTTAAGGCTGCCATCGCACAACGGAATGTAATATAGCGAAAAATATTTAGGGCGGAAATTATATTGCGTAAGGGATAAAGTAGATGATATAGCATATATTAAGCGAACAAAACTTTCTCCATCATCATCGCACGAGAACCTTTAATCAGTATGATATCATTTGGGTCTGGTGATATCTCTTTAAATAGAATATCCAGCGCCTCTTGAGCAGATTCACAAGTAAATATATTTTTGGAATTAAAACCGCAAATTCTTGCAGCCTGTGCTGTAAATTTAGATAGTTTGCCCACTGTTATAAATATATCGCAAACTTTGGCTATCTTACGGCCTACCTGTCGGTGGAATAGTTCTTGGCGCCTTCCCAATTCCAGCATATCACCCATTATGAAGATTTTTCTCCCTTTTGTCCTGAAGAAATTTAAGGCATCTAAAGCCTGTTTTAAAGAAAGGGGGTTAGAATTGTAGGTATCATCAATAAATTTTATCTTATTTAATTCTATAAGCTTAAGCCTGTTTTCTGGGAAATTAAAATTATCTAGCCTATCTGCAATATCTTTATATTCCATGCTAAAAATGCGTGCTACAGCTATAGCAGCCAATGCATTATAGATATTATAATACCCCAATGTATTTAATGTAAATCTATATTTTTTATTTACCCCCACACCGATTGCGTTTTTAGCATATGTTTTATTGCAATTGGTGTGGGGGTTTACCGAGAATTCTATTCTAGTATTAAAAACCTTGATATCTGTAGCAGAAAAATCAGTTTTATTTCTAATACCGAATCCAAAAACAATGGGTCTATTGCAAATTCTAGTAATTTTTTTTCTTAATAAAGCATCATCTGCATTTAATATTGCGATACCCGGCTTTTTAAGATTCCTGAGCAATGTACTCTTTTCTTTAAAAACTCCTTCTAGGTTTTTTAGGTATTCAAGGTGTGCAGGACCGATATTAGCGATTATACCAATATTGGGCTGGGTTATTCTGGCCAGATATTCTATCTCGCCAGGATGGTTTGTACCGAGCTCTAATACAGCCAGATTAAATGAGCTATTAAGATTAAGTAAAGTCAAGGGTAAGCCTATCTGATTATTTTGTGTGCCGATATTTTTAAGGACCTTAAATTTCTCGGATAATATCCAAGAAACCATTTCTTTCGTGGTAGTTTTACCATTGCTACCGGTAATTGCGATAACAGGGATATCGAATTTTTCACGTTGGAATTTGGCAATATCACCTAACGCCACTATTGTATCCGTTACTTCTATGAAAGCTAATCTTTTTGTCTCATATTTCTTATCTTTCGCCTCTTTTATAATACAACTTGCTTTCTTTTTTATCGCTTCATCAATAAAATTATGCCCGTCAAAGTTATTCCCCTTTATTGCAATAAAAGCCTCACCCTGCCTAATTGTCCTTGAATCTATAGAAATGCCTTTGGTGTTTGTATGAAGTGAGCCGCTTATTAACCTGCCTCGTGCGGCCTCTAATAATTCAATAACTTTAAACATTCTCTTATCACTTCCCGGTCATCGAAATGTATTACTCTATCTTTCATTATCTGATAATTCTCATGGCCTTTGCCTGCCACCAAAACAATATCCCCTGTTTTAGCCAGTGATAAAGATTTTTTTATCGCCTCACGGCGCTCTGGAATCACACAATAGTTATTTTTTCTTATCCCCCGCTTTATATCTTTAATTATCTCATCCGGATCTTCAGAGCGCGGATTATCATTGGTAATGATTGCATAATCTGACAACTCTGAAACTGTCCGTCCCATCTTTGGTCTTTTTGTTTTATCGCGTTCTCCTCCGCAACCAAATACAACAATAATCCTTTTTTTATAGAGGTACTTTAAGGTCTCAATAGCATTTTTTAGTGCGTCTTCTGTATGTGCATAATCGACAAATATAGAGAAATCCCCAGCAAAATCTATCCTTTCCAGCCTCCCCGGCACAAAATAAAATCCTTCAAGGCTAGATTTTATAATAGAAATATCGATACCGCATTTTAAGGCCCAGGCAGCAGTAGCTAATAGATTATATACATTGTGCCGGCCGATAAGCCGACTTCTAAATCTTACTTTGCCTTCTGGAATTGCTAGCTGGAATTCTGTATATAGAGAATCGAATCTTATATCCATAGCTGTCACATCAGCCTTATTTTCTATACCATAGGTAATTATCTTGGCTTTAGTTAATTTTTTAAGTCTTAAGCCATATCTATCATCGTTATTAATAACCGCAAATGAATCTGGGTTGATATTTTTAAAAAGTTTGGCCTTGGCTTGAAAATATTCTTCTAATGTTTTATGGTAATCGAGGTGGTCTTGGGTTAAATTTGTAAAGACAGCAGAATGAAAATCTATCCCCTCAGTCCTATCTTGATCTAAGGCGTGTGACGAAACTTCCATAAGGCAATGGGTGATGCCCTCTTTTTGCATCTGGGCCAGCATAGACTGTAATTCTATTGGACCGGGCGTGGTATTTTTTGATTGTATTATTTTATCCTTAAAACGATAATTAATTGTTCCTATAACCGAAATGTCAGCCTTTGCCTCTTTCAGTAATGCCTCCATTAAATAAGAGACTGTGGTCTTACCATTGGTTCCAGTAATACCAATAACTTTTATTTTTGAAGAGGGATTACCAAAAAAAAGCACAGCTAATTTTGCTAAGGCAAGACGCGTATCCTTGACCCTGATAAAAGTTACATTGCCTGAGTTCTGGAGTTCTTGGGTTCGCGACTTTTCGAGTATTATTGCCCTTGCGCCATTCTCTATGGCTTCAGCGATAAATCTGTTTCCATCTTCACGAGTACCCTTTATGGCCACAAAAATAAAATCATCTGAAACTTGTTTTGAATTGCAACTTATCCCGCGAACCTGAAAATCCTCAATTAAATTAGAATGATTATTAAAGGTATCCAGTGATTTAATCAACTCTGTTATTTTCATTTAATGCGATAGCTTCATTTGGTGATTGGTTAGTCTTAAGATATCTTATTACATCACTAGCTACAAGGCTAAAAACCGGAGCAGCCACTACCCCGCCAAAGTAATAGGGCCGAGGTTCATCAAAGGTAATGGCAATTGCAATTAGCGGGTCTTCTGCAGGCGCAAAGCCAATAAAGGAAGCGATAAATTTATTATGAGAATAGGTTCCATTGGGCTCTAATTTCTGGGCAGTCCCAGTCTTACCTGCGGCAGTAAAACCACTCACCTTGGCTAATTTTCCTGTGCCGTTCTCTACAGCTCCTGTAAGTATTTTTTTAACCCTGAGAGCTGTTTCTATAGATATTACCTTACGAATCATAGCGGGTGAAAATTTTTTAATCGTCTCGCCGTACTTATCTCGGATCTCTTGTACAATATACGGCCTCATAAGTTGCCCGCCATTAGCGATTATAGATATAGCGGCTGCTAACTGCAATGTAGTTACTCCAACCTCTTGCCCTATAGGAAGTGCGGCGATAGAAATCTTGGACCAGAAACGCGGTTCTTTTACCATGCCGCTAATCTCGCCCGGTAAATCAATACCCAATTTAGAACCAAAACCAAATAGCTTTATATATCTAAAGATTATATCCGGACCTAAGATTTGCGCTACTTTAGTTGTGCCGATATTGCTTGACTGCTCTATCACCTCTCTAAAAGTAAGCCAGCCATGCGGTCGGTGGTCATGCAGGGTATGTGTAAATACCTTATAGGAACCATTTTCACAGAAAAATTTATCTTCCTCATTCACCCTCTTCTCTTCTAAGGCTGCAGATAATGTGACAATTTTAAATACCGAGCCCGGTTCAAATAAATCACAGATTGCGCGATTGCGTAACTGTTCTTTACCGGTTCTAGAATTCTCATTGAGATCATAGGTAGGCCGATTGGCTAAGGCAAGGATTGCTCCAGTATGCGGGTCCATAACCACGATACTTGCGCCTTTGGCACGATAGTTATTGAAGGCCTTATCCAGCTCTCTCTCAGCAATATACTGGATTACCTCATCAATAGTCAATACTAAATCATAACCATCTTTTGGTAAGACCATCTTCTCCCAGAGGTCTAACTTTTTCTGACGGGCATCCCTTAAGAATAGCGCCCATCCAGCCTGGCCTTTAAGATATCTGTCATAATAAACCTCTATCCCCTCAAGGCCAGTATTATCTAAACCTGCAAAACCAATTATATGACTGGCAAGATAACTTTCAGGGTAATTACGCTTAGTTTCTTTTAAAAATCCCAGGCCTTTTATATTTAATTTCTTAATCGCCTCGGACTGCTGCGCAGTTACCTTGCGCGCCAGCCAAATAAAAGATTTCTTACGATACAGCCTATCTCTTAAATAAGCGGGTTCTAGATTTAATATTGTTGAAAGTTGTCTTATAATCTCCGGCTTAGCCTTATCTTCTATTTCGTTGTCAGATGCATAAAGAGAATCTAGCGATATATTGACGGTTTGGGCCTTTAGATTAGAATCGTAAATTGTGCCTCGACGGGGTTCTAATTCTACAAAGAGATTGTGTTGTTTTTTAGCGATGCCTGATAGGTAACTGGAACGGAAGAATTGAATAAACAAAAGGCGGGCTATGCACAGAGTCAAAAAAATAAGAAATAATAAAAATACCGCCTCAACTCTACGGCGATAGTTGCTTATATACACAATTGATTCGTAATCGGTAATCCGTAATCGGTACTCGGTAATTTCAAAATTACCGAGTACGGATTATGGCTTCTAATTACTAGTTATTAGGGGTTAAGTGTCTTTGCCTCTGCCCGTCTCTTAATACCGAAGATTCGAGATAATAATGTTTCTTTGGGCACTGACTCTTTCGTTAATTTTAAGCCTTCACGAGAAGACGTTAATCTCACAAATCGATAAGTGTCAGGCATCTGGAAATCAGCAAGCCTTGAGATTTTACGACTTATTTGTACCAGGGAAGCATTTCTTTTAACATTATATCTCAAGAAACTATTTTTATCAAGCAAATCCTGATAGAGCGCTAGTTTCTTTTGGCCGGCATAGGCAAGACGAAAGATTTCTGTCTGTTGATGGACATAAAGGAGGGATAGACAGGTAATAAAACTAATGATTGATAAAAATTTATGTAGTTTCATGTCACAATTTTTCTGCTACCCTAAACTTTGCACTACGGCATGAAGGGTTAGTCTCTATTTCAGATTGCGCCGGCACTAAAGGTTTAGGCGTTATTATACTTATTGAACCTAAAGATGCGCTTTTTCGAAAACTTAACTTAACCACGCGGTCTTCTAAAGAGTGAAAAGAAATAACGCACATCCTAGCTTTTCTTTCAAGAACTCCAATTGCCTTATCTATCGCAGTTTCTAATGTTTCTAATTCCCTGTTTACTGCAATACGGATTGCCTGAAAAGTTCTGGTTGCTGGATGTATACGATAATGTCTATATCTATACCTGCCAGGTATGGACTTAACTACAATATTGACTAACTGTAGGGTTGTAGCGATGGGTTGTCTTTCTCTTTCTTTTACTAAAAGGCGGGCGATACGGTTATGCCATCTCTCCTGGCCGAAGTTCCAAAGCATTGTAGAAATCTCCTCCTCATTGAGATTATTTACCAGATCATAAGCAGAGATATAACTATTTCTGTCTAAACGCATATCTAACGGCCCTTCGCTCTGAAAACTGAAACCTCGGCGTGCATCTTCTAACTGAAAAGAAGAAACGCCTAAATCAAATAGTATTCCGTCTACCTTTTTAATATTTAAACTTTTTAAGATATTGTCTAAATCTATAAAATTGCCATGCACTAATTCACAGGAGCCAATAAAATCGTAAAGCCGCTTACGACAAATAGCCAGAGATTCTTCATCCCGGTCAATGCCGATAAGCCGGCCGCTAGGTAAAATACGCCTTAAGATTTCCTCGCTATGCCCGCCTGTTCCTATTGTGGCATCCACTATGAGCTTGCCAGGACTTAAATTCAAATAATTCAAGACCTCATCAAGCATAACTGCCCTATGAAATTTCTCTACCACCTTCTTACCCTACATATCCATCAATTTTTCGGCAATCTCTTCAAATGACTGCCGGGAATTTCCATAAAATTCTTGCCACTTGTCCCTCGCCCAGATTTCAATCCTACTGGATACGCCTACGATAACTACATCTCTTTTTATCTGGGCAAAGTCCTTTAGATATTGCGGAAGCAAAATCCTTCCCTGGCTATCTAAAACCACCTCTACTGCGCCAGAAAAATAAAGACGGTTAAATGTACGTGCCTGTTGCTTGGTAAAAGGAATGGCTTTAAATTTACTTTCCTGGGTTCGCCATTCTTCTTCTGAAAACATAAAAAGACAGCTATCTAATCCCCGGGTAACAAAAAACTTTTCTATAAAATGAGTCTTGGCAGCTTCACGAAACTTGGCAGGTAAGATAAGACGTCCTTTGCGGTCTATGGAATGTAAATACTCGCCATAGAACATAGGTCAATCCTTTCCACTTTACTCCACTTCTGTCCACTTTGTATCACAAGTATAGAGAAAATCCCACATCTTGTCAAGAAAAAAATTTCCCTAACTTAATAAAATACAATCAGTAGTAGTTTAAATGGTGTTCAACTAGCAGCTATTGTGGTAGGGCTTGAGGGAGGGAAATAACCTCCTGGCTTTCAGGCTATCCAGTTTTATTTGTTTTGCTAACCCAGGAAGGGAATTGAATTTCTTATCCTCTCTTATCTTTTTAATAAACTGAATCTCCAAAAATTTTGCGTAGATATTCTTATTGAGATTGAATATGTTAACTTCAATGTATATCTTTTTATTATGAGGCTTAAGTGTTGGCTTGGTCCCGATGTAACAGGTGCCGTAGAATAACTTTGCCTCAAAAATAACACGCACAGCATAGACACCTTTTGGCGGAATTACTTCGTGATGGGGGTCAATATTAGCAGTAGGATATCCTAATTTTCTTCCTATGCGCATTCCAGAAGTTACTGTGCCTAAAACAGCAACAGGACGACAGAGTAATTCTTTAGCGGCATCGAGGTTTCCTTTTCTAATTAGGGAACGAATATAGGTAGAGCTTATGGCCTGATTATGGGTACGCATTACTCTAAAGACTTTCAATTTATAATTACAGAGCACTGAAAGTCTTCTTAAGGTATTAACATCTCCTTCTCCATTTTTGCCGAACCTAAAATTTCTTCCCACACAAACAAGGCTCGCTCCTATTTTCTTGTATAAAATATTTTTAACAAAGCCAGAGGCCAAAATTTTAGCAAACCTCTTATTAAAATTTATGACGACACAGACATCTATGCCCAATTCTCTGATTAATCTTAAGCGATGTTCCAAAGAATAAAGGCTTTTTTCTTTTTGCGGATGAGGCCAGAAGGTTAAAACCACGCTTGTCCCTTTTATGCTGCGCGCTCGTCTTGCCGCGCCTTTTAATATATTCCTATGCCCGCGATGCACCCCATCAAACACCCCCAGCGCCACCACCGGCTTTCGATATTTCTTAATTTTATTAATCCCGTATATGACTTTCATTACTAGAATTTTATTAAATGATAGGGACGGTTCTGAAAACAATCTTAAAGTGTCCCCAAAGGAGGGACACTTTTGCTTTAGCTTCAGAACCGTCCCTACTTATTTTAAGCTCTCTTGAATTTTATTTAAAACTCTTCTTCTTATTTGGTCGATATTCCCTTTAATAGTGGCTGCACTTGCGGCCTTGTGGCCTCCTCCTCCAAAAAAAGAGGCGATTCTGTTTACATCAACCTTACCCTGCGACCTGAAATTTACCCTTACCTCATCTCTTGCGCCCAAATTCTCTTTAAATAAAACGCAAACCTCTACATCTTTTATGGCCCGGCCAAAGTTCAATAAAGTCTCCGATAAATCAAAGGATAGTTTTTTATTTTTTAATATATTACGTTTAATTTTCAACCAGGCGATCTTACCTCCTGCAGAACTTCTCATATCAGATAATATTCTGGCTAATAATTTTGTATCCTGGAAAGTTATGTTCTCATATATATTCTTAAAGATCTGTGGAATATCAATATTATGTTTAAGCAACTCGGATACTGCCTTATGGGTAAAACTAGTTGCGTTAGAGTAGCGGAATGACCCTGTATCTGTAAGTATGCCTACATACAAAAGAATAGCCGCGTCTCTATCCAGCGTAATGCCTAATTTTTTATAAAGTTTATAAATCATTTCTGAACAAGAGGAAGAATCTAGGTCTACCCAATTTACGTCACCAAATCTCTGATTGCTTATATGGTGGTCAATATTAAGAATGGGCGTATTTCCTGTATTTATCTTGTAAACCGTCCCAGTTCGCCTTAAATCAGAACAATCTAAAACTACCAGACAATCAAATCTAATTCGCTTTTTAAGGTTATCTTTTTCCACCTGCGATTTAAGATGAGGCGGGATCCCGCTTTTGCTGGAGAATTTCTTTATATTAGATTTCTGAGGCAGGAAATCATATTCGCAAGGTACATCATCCTCGTTTACAATAACGGCGCCCTTGCCTAATTTTTTAAGAAGCAAATAAAACGCCAATTCTGAACCTAGGGCATCGCCTTCCAGATTTGTATGAGAGGTTATTAAAAAATTCTTATGCCTTCTTATGCAATCTACGACTTTTTTTAGGCTCACCCCGCTCTCTCTTTCTTTTCTTTATCTTAGCCTTGCTATCAGAGGAAGGGCCAGGCGCACTTAACCCTTTTATCTCTTCTAATATCTCCTGAATCCTGACGCTATGTTCAATGGACCTGTCCTCTTTAAAGACAATCTCCGGGGCAAATCTTAAATTAATCCTTTCTGCGATTATCTTGCGGATAAACCCCAAAGCGCTATCCAGCGCCTCTTTTGTTTTTTTATAATCTTCTTCTTTGCCAAAGACACTAAAAAAGATAAGAGCGCGCCTTAAATCCGAACTCAATTCAACCCCGGTAATAGTAACGAATCCTAAACGAGGGTCCTTTAATTCATCGTGCAGTATAATACTAATCTCTTTTCTTATAGCCTCAGTAACCCTGTCTCTTCTTGACATTACAGCAACTCCATTTCATGGTCAATTAATGTTATCCCGCCGAACTCTTCCACAAAATTGATTACCCTGGACATTACGCTGTTCATGTGTTTGCGGTCAATCTCTACTCCTGCCACGGCAAGGGTAGTCTTCTGCCATTTATCCTGATCGTCTATCTGTGTAACTGCCACATTAAAATTATTACGCAGCCTGCTCTTAAGGCTATGTAGAATCATCCTTTTTTCCTTTAATGAATTACTGCCGGGTATAAAGAGGGCTAATTTTAAGACACCGATAGTCATTGGTTTTTTATTAACTTCGCAACTATTGCTAATTCTTCCTCTTTCGTTTCAACTTTGCCGTCCAGTTTAGCATTTAATACTTTTGCAAAAATTTTCTGATATCTTGGCCCGGGTTCTAAGCCCAGCCTATGTAAATCGTTCCCTGTAATATGAATGCGTATCCCATTGTAATATTTAAAGAAATTTGCGATATGGCGCTGGATTCGCTTGCTTTTATATTTTGCCTTAAGCAAAAGGAGCGTCTCATAACTTAAGGGCTCAAGCAAAGCAAAAATCTTAGAAGGTTTGATTTTCTCTTTATTGAGGCCTAGAATAACTTTGCGGTTGTTTCTTTTATAGGTTAAGAGCCTTTTTTCTTCTCCTCTACAAAAAGCAAATCTGCGACAGATATGCTGGATTTCGTTAATATCCAGGGCTTGTATAAGACCCATAAAATATATAAGCCAGGCATCAAGGTGTCTGCGTTGGGGATAGGCTCTTTTAAACCAGTTAATTTGTTTCTCTAAAGAATTTAAAAAAACATAAGTTTTTTGCGATACGGTTAGGTGCGGACTCAAAAAGCCAAAACCTGCTAATTCTTGCAAACGCTTTATTTCTCTTAAAGGGCGATTTTCTTTTAGCATTAAGATTAAATCATCGCGTATTCTTTGAGGCTCTAACTTATCTAGCATTCCAAGTTTAACTGCTTCTTTTAATTTTTTAAGCGTTTCTGGCTCAATCTTAAAATTGTATCTTTTTTCAAAGCGGATTGCTCTTAATATACGTGTAGGATCGTCAATAAAACTTAAATTATGTAATATCCGTATCTTTTTATTCTCTAAGTCAACTTCGCCTCCAAAGAAATCTATTAACTTACCAAAATCTCTCCCTACTATACTTATAGCCATGGCATTTATGGTAAAATCACGCCTGAAGAGATCTCCTTTTAAAGTACCGCTCGTAACTACAGGAAGATGTGCGGGTTGAGGATAAAATTCCTTTCGAGCACTTGCAATATCGATCTTTAATTGAGGTTTTAATATAATTGTAGCAGTACCAAATCTTCTGTGCCGGATAAGTTTTGCTTTTAAGAAACTAGCAAAATCTTCAGCAAATTTTATACCATTACCTTCCACTACAATATCCAAATCTAAATTTTTAACCCCCAGCATCAAATCTCGCACAAATCCGCCTACAAGATAGATAGTCATATCATTAGCAGAAGCGATTCTGCTAGCTTCGTGTATCAAATTTAAAACTTCCTCCGGTAACTTCTTTAAATGTTCTTTCATCTTGTTCAAGCTTTAATCCGTAAGCTATAAGCCTTAAGCTTAAAGCTTAAAACTTACACGGCTTGCAGCTACATTTATGGTCGTGGGTGAAACATGCGGTGTATTGTCTTAAGCCTATCCTTATTTATGTGCGTATAAATCTGGGTTGTAGAAATATTAGAGTGCCCCAGCATCTCCTGGACAGAACGCAGGTCCGCTCCCCTCTCTAATAAATGAGTAGCAAAAGAATGCCTTAATGTGTGTGGCCTGATGGGTTTCTTGATCCGTGCGAGTAAAGCATATTTTTTAATCATCTTCCACAGCGATTGCCGGGATATCTTTTTGCCAAAGCGGTTTAAGAACAAAAATTGCGAATCTGCCTTCTTTAAAAGATAGGGTCTAGAAATTTCTAAATACCTCTTAATACTACTTATTGCTTTTGCACCTATCGGGATAACCCGCTCTTTATTGCCCTTGCCAATGCAACGCAAAAAACCGATGTCCAAATTAACGTTATCTCTCCTTAAATTCACTGCCTCTGATACGCGCATACCTGTAGCGTAGAGGGTTTCTAATATCGCTTTATCTCTAGCGCCTTGTTTATCTCTAATATTGGGTCGGCTAAGCAGCGCATCTACTTCGTTTAAAGATAACGTATCAGGGATCTTTTTCCATAACTTAGGTGAATCTATCAAATTACTGGGATCGCTCTTTGAAATCTTCTCTCGCGCAAGAAATCTATGAAACATTCGTATAGCTGCTAAACGCCGGGCAATTGAATTTACAGATACACCCCTATCCTTCTGACGTAGCATAAAATTGGTTATATCATTCTTGGTTATCTTAAATAAGGCATCGATTGAGCGGCTTTCCAGAAATTCTATATAAGAATTAAGGTCTCCCCGATATGCAACTATAGTATTATTGGATAAACCGCGTTCAACTGATAGATAATTAAGAAAGGCATCGATGAGTTCTTTCATGCTATATAAAAAACGGATTATTCTTCTTTTCTTCTCCTATCGTAGAAGATGGGCCGTGACCGGGATAAATAACCGTATCATCAGCCAACGTTAGTAGTTTTTCCTTTATAGATTTTATAAGTAGAGATTCATCGCCACCGACTAAATCAGACCTGCCAATCCCCTGACAAAATAAAGTATCGCCGGTAAATACAATCTTGTCCAGCGGTTTCATCATCCGCAGTGCTACCCCTCCAGGAGTATGGCCGGGCATATGTATGACTTTTAGCTGCAGAGCCTCTAATTCAATGGTCTGTCTATCTTCTAATGGCATTATCTTGGATTTAACCTGATAAGGTAAAGCAAATACTCCGGAGAGGTTGAGTTCCGAATTCTTTAATAAAGCTAAATCCTGGCGGTGTATATAAACAGGCACGCCAAACTTATCATCGCAGCCGATATGGTCATAATGGCCATGCGTATTGATAATAAAAGCTACTGACAATGAATGTTTATCTAAAACCTGTTTTATCTTACGAACCTGGTCTCCCGGGTCAATAATTATTGAGGGCTGAGATTCCCCGGATGCCAAGATATAACAATTTACCTGCATCGGCCCTACGCAGACTGTTTCTAATATCATTTCAAAAAATTTTTTATTTTAGCGTAAGAAAAATCTTTCAGGATGTTCATCTTTATCCGCTCTGCCCTGCGCAGATTACTGGCAACATCGCTGCCATATAAATCTTTAGTGATTTGGGTCTTAAGATCTTCTAACTGGGTTATATAAACATCTAATTTCTTTTGTGCTTCTTCGTTTAAGAGCTCCTTTAGGCTAATAAGATTCTTTAAAGCTTCCTGTGCACAGTCAACTTGTTTCTTAAGGCTTTTATTCTGCAATAACGATTCGATAAGCTCAAGCATCCAGGACTTCCAGAATAAGAAATACTGACGGTACAGTTCTTCCTTGGTTATTTGAGGTCCTTTATATTCTTCGGGTGCTAAGACCATTTCTTCTTGAGGAAGTTCTTCTTTTTTGGGCTTACGGGTGAATTTACGCACAAAGGCATCGCAACCTATCAGAGAAGACAGAAGACAGAAAACAGAAGACAGAAGACAGACATCTTTAATTACTGATTTCAATCTTCTCAGCTCTGACTTCTGACTTCTGACTTCTGACTTCTGAATCATTTAATCAGCTCCTTAAACTTTACCTCATCAATAATCTTTATACCTAATGCTTTAGCCTTATCATATTTTGAGCCGGGATTTTCACCTGCCACTACAAAGTCAATATCTTTACTTACGCTTGAAGATGTATTACCGCCGAGTTGCCGCACTAAATCTTGCGCCCGCAAACGAGAATAATCCTTTAGTTCTCCAGTAAAAACCACAGTTTTACCCGAAAGCGCAGCGGACCTAACTTCAGAAGTTATTTCTTTAAAATTTAATCCGACCTTTCTTAATTCTGAAATTAAAGTTTTTGTTTGCGGTAAAGAGAAATAATCCACAATTGATGAGGCCATCACCGGACCTATTTCATATATTGTATCCAAATCCTCCCTCTTAGCAGTTAATAAATTATCCATTGTCTTGAATTGCCGAGCCAAAACATAAGCGGCCTTTTCGCCCACATGGCGGATACCTAAGGCATAGATAAGACGAGACAGCGGTTTATTTTTGCTCTTCTGTATTGCAGCTAGTAAATTATTGGCTTTTTTATCCTTAAACAATTCCAATTTTAATAAATCCTTTTCTTTTAGTTTATAAATATCCGCATAATTTTTTACTAGCTTCAATTGCACTAATTGATTAACCACTGCCTCGCCCATACCTTCGATATCTAAGGCCGACCGTGAGGCAAAATGTAAGAGCCCTCTCTCAAGTTGTGCTGGGCAGGACGGATTTATACAGCGGTAAGCGACGTCTTCTTCTTTTTCTTTTATTACTTTGCCTTTGCATACCGGACAGGTTTCAGGAACCTCAAAACGTTCTTTGCCTAAACTCTTTACAACCTTTACTACCTTAGGGATTACCTCACCCGCTCTCTCAATTAAAACGCGGTCTCCCTTCTTTACATGCAGCCTTTTAATCTCATCAAAATTATGCAGTGTGGCATGTTTAATGACTACACCTGCGCACTCAACAGGTTCAAGTTCTGCTACCGGAGTAATCACTCCGGTTCTACCAACCTGAACCAGAATATCTTTAACTATTGTGGTTGCCTGACGCGCAGGGAATTTATACGCTACTGCCCAACGCGGGCTCTTTAAGGTAAAACCTAACTTTCTCTGTTGGGCTATACAATTTAGCTTAACCACCATCCCGTCTATATCATAGTTTAATTTCTCTCTTTTCTCCTGCCAAATCTTGCAGTAATCAATGACTTTATCCAGATTCCTGCAGAGTTTAGACTCAAGATTAGTGCGTATACCCCATTCTTTTAATTTCCCTAAAAATTCCCACTGACTGGAAATTCTTGCTCTTCTATATTCTCCCAGAGAATGGGCAAAGAAATTAAGCCTTCTCTTTGCCACCACAGTCGTATCCAAAAGTTTTAAAGAGCCGCTGGCAGCATTGCGCGGATTGGCAAATAATACCTCTTGCATTCTCTCTCTTTCTTTATTCAAGGCAGCAAAATCTTTCCTCTCCATATAAACTTCCCCGCGTACCTCAATAAAATCAGGGATATTCCCATCTAGTAAAACTAAAGGTATGGCGCGAATGGTTTTTATATTGCCTGTTACATCTTCGCCTGTTTCTCCATCGCCTCGCGTTGCGCCGCAAGTTAATTTTCCTTTCTCGTAAGTTATATTCGCACTTACCCCGTCTATCTTAAGCTCTACCACATACTCGACCTTTTCACTGGAACTTAGGCCTTTATGCGCGCGTTTAGACCATTCTCTTAATTCTTCAAAAGAATAAGTGTTATCCAAAGAGAGCATCTTCTGTTTATGCCTAACTGTCTTAAAACCCTCTAAAATACCGCCTGCCAGCCGTACTGTCGGAGAATCTGCGCTCTTGTATTCCGGATGTCTATCTTCTAATTCCTTAAGCTTAACTATAAGGTCATCGTATTCTTTATCGGATATCTTGGGTTGACTTAATACGTAATACAAATAATCGTGTTCCCTGATCTTCTGTCTCAAACTTTCAATTTTTTTCTTTATATCGCTCTTCATTTTACCTACCCGACAGAAGCCTCTGGCCTAAAAATTCTGGCAGTCCAGCAGCGTAAATCTTTTTCACTGTGGTCTGGATATCATAGCTTATTCTCTTAATTTGAACTTCTTTTCTTTCAGTATCATAAATAGAATACGCTGCTTTTGGATTTCCATCGCGAGGCTGTCCCACACTACCCACATTAACAATATATTTATTTTCAGGCTCTATCTTGCTAAAATCATCCTGCTGATAATAAACTTTGCCTAACTTATCTTTAATAAATACGCCTGCTATATGTGTATGGCCCACAAAACAAACGTCGGTCTCCATCAATCTAAATGTCTCTTTAGCAATATATTTGTCAGTCAAATACTGGAAATCTCCGGGATTATCCAGGGTACCATGGACCAAAGTCAGATATTCATTTTTGTAAATCAATTTTATTGACTCCAAGAAATATCTACTGCTATCATCCAACTTACCTTGCGTCCAAATTATCGCTTCCTTTGCCTTCGGGTTAAAATAATCAAGTGAAAATAAATCTACGGCTGCCCAATCGTGATTGCCGGCAACGGTAATTGTAGCAATTGCCTTTGCCTTTTCAATACATTCTTTAGGATTCCCCGCATAGCCGACACAATCGCCTATGCAAAGATACGTATCTATCGCCTCTTTTTTGTAGGCGTCAATAACCGCATTAAATGCTTCTAAATTAGAATGGATATCAGAAAAAATTCCGTAGCGCATAATTCGCAGACGGCTTCGCCTACAATTTACGTCGTTTCACTCCCTGCCTGCCGGCAGGCAGGCGTAAATTGTCTGCTCATTAAAATTCTATACCAAAATCTTTAAACTCACCTGTTGCCTCCTGCCAATTTATATCCGCATCTCGAATATACCGAGCAAAATATTGATTAATCTTATCCAAAAAATCCTTGAGAACTTGCTCCTCTGCCTCAGCTACAACTTCCACTCTCCCATCACGTAAATTCTTCACCCAGCCGCTAACCCCTAAATCATGAGCTAAACTTTCAGCAGTAAAACGGAATCCCACTCCCTGTACTTGACCTGAGCAATACGCATGCATTCGCTTCTTCATATTTTAAAGTCGGGGCGGACAGACTTGTTGAGCCGCCATCATAAAACTCCTGCGGCGAAATCCCGCCTCAATGCCCTAACTCGTTATGGCGGGAAACTGTCGACCTGAAAAATATCGGGGCGGTGCGAATTGAACGCACGACCTCTTGGTCCCGAACCAAGCGCTCTAGCCAAACTGAGCCACGCCCCGTTTTGCCATCTATAACTTATCAGCAAAACGGTACCGCCTGCTATTGCTTACCTCGCGGTACCTTTCTGCAATATATCCTATTAGTATAACAGAAATTTTATAGGTTAGCAACGGTTTGATAGTGAATAATCAGGGTCTTTTGGCGAGTATATCGAATTCGATATTGACTTTGTCTGAGGGGCCTTTAAAACCCAAGGTAGTATTTTTGAGTGTGTAGGGGATAATATAGACTGATAAATTATTGGCCATTTTATTAACCAAGGTTAAACTTATCCCATCAACTGCAACAGACCCTTTAGGAATACAATATTTCATAAACTCTAAAGGGATAGCTATCTGGCAACACAGGTTATTATTTATGTAATTTTTTTTGCGGATAATTCCCAGGCAATCAATATGTCCAGTAACAAAATGTCCGGATATCCTATCTCCAACTTTCAGGCTGCGCTCAAGATTAACTTTATCCGCAACCTTTAAAATACCTAAATTAGTGACCTTCAGGGTTTCAGGGATAGCCTCAAAGGTCAAAACGCCTGTTTCCTTTTTTATTACTGTAAGGCAGACACCATTTACGGAAATACTATCGCTAATCTTGGTGCCTTCCTGAGTCTTGTCGGCCTTTATTTCAAGCAGAGTATTTTGGCTACGTTTAGATATTTTTTTTACTTCGCCTAATTCTTCAATTATTCCTGAGAACATATTTATTTTATGTATCCCTCTATCAAAAAATCTTCTCCAATGCGTTTTAATTGGACATCTTTCAACTTTATTGCCTTATCTATACGCGCAATCCCCTTACCCATCACTGAGCTAATCGCCTCTTTACCGCCAATAATTTTCGGGCTAACAAAGAATATGAGCTTATCAATCAATCCCTCGTCAAAAAGTGAACCGTTCAGTGTCCCTCCGCCCTCAACCAATATGTTGGTTATTTCTAATTGCGCTAATTTTTTCATCATGTCCTTAAGATTTATCTGGCCTGCTTTTTCTTTAACCTCCAAAATTTTTGCCTTGCCAGATAATATCTTTCTATTTTCTGTTTCCTGGCCTGGCTTAGAAGGTAAAGTAACAATTATCGTTTTAGTATTTTTAGAAAATATATTCGCACTCTGCGGCGTGCTTAATTGGCTATCTACCACAATCTTTCTGGGTTGCTGCTTTGAAAACCAGACATCAAGCCTGGGATTATCTCTTAATATTGTATTAACCCCTACCATAATTGCATCGTAGTCCCGACGCATCCTGTGGGCATAGGCGCGGGATTTATCAGAGGTAATCCATTTAGAATCGCCAGACTTCGTGGCAATCTTGCCATCCAGAGATTGCGCTACCTTAACTGTTACAAAAGGCATCCTTTTTGAGATATACTTAATAAATGCCGCATTTATTTTTCTTAAATCCTCCTCCAGGAATCCTACTTTAACTTTTATCTTGTGCTGTTTAAGTATATTAACGCCTTTACCATTATTCAAAGGGTTGGGGTCAACCATCCCCACAACCACTTCTCTTATACCGCTTTTAATTATTCTATCTACACAAGGCGGTGTCCTGCCAAAATGAGCGCAAGGCTCAAGGGTTACATACAGTGTTGCAGCTTTTGCAAACTTTGCCGCCTCATCTAAAGCGATAACCTCTGCGTGAGAAGAGCCTGCCTTTTCGTGAAAACCCCTGCCTACAATTTTCCCATTTTTTACCACCAAGGCACCTACCATAGGATTGGGCGAAGTCTTGCCTTTTGCCTTAAGGGCTAACTTCATAGCTAAGTTCATAAAATACAAGTGATCTTTTTTCATAGTAATTTTTCTTTGGCAGCTTTTAATTTTTCCACCAGCTCATAAGGTACCTTGAGAGAGCCCAACTTTAGCTCTGGCTTGGCATCACCGTGAAAATCCGAACCGCCAGTAACTAATAAATCATGGGTTCTTGCCAAATTTAGATAAAAATTTATCATTGATTGTGAATGTTCGGGATAGTAAACTTCCAAACCCATAAGCCCATAATCGATAAAGAGCGGTATTAGAGCATCGTTATTTAGGGTATAAGGATGCGCCAAAACAGGGATACCGCCTACAGCTTTAACTAATTTTATTGCCTCGCGGGGTGAAAATCTAAAACCAAGACAAAAGGCAGGACATTTATCTCCGAGATATTTCTGAAAGGCCTCAGAGAGAGAGTGTACTTTGCCTTCTAAAACCAAGGCCTTGGCAATATGCAGTCTTCCTACGGTACCTTGTTTTGCAATATCAAATACGCTCTGAGGATCCAAGGTTATCCCAATATCCTTTAATTTCTCTACTATTTTATAGATACGCTCAATGCGGTTCTTCTTTAAAATCGCTAATTTTTCGACGAGGCCTTGATGCTTATAATCAATTAAATAACCCAGGATGTGTATTTCTAAACCCTCGTATTCCGCACTAAGTTCTATGCCAGGTAAAACTTCGATATTCTTAGTCTTGGCTATTTCAATGGCAGGCTCAATACCGCTAGTGGTATCGTGGTCAACAACTGCGATTGCCGATAGGCCTACTTTTTCACTTTCCGAAATAAGCTCCAAAGGAGTATATGTGCCATCGGAAAATACGGTATGCAAATGCAGGTCTGCGAAATTCATTTACCCTTCTCTAACTTAACTTTATCCGATATGGCGTTAACGAACTTGCCAGCATCTTGGCCTGAATATTTCTTGGCGAGCTCTACAGCCTCGTTAATGGAGACTTTGGGAGGGATATCATCGCGGAACATAAGCTCGAAACAGCTCATCCGCAGTATATTTCTATCTACCACTGCCATACGCTCCAGTTGCCAATTGGTAGCGTATTGTGAGATTTTCTTATCAATTGACCCTAAATTATCCGCTACCCCTTTAACGAGCTCACAAGTAAAATTCTTCATTTCCTCTTCAATGTGTTCCTCGCTATGTGCCTGCCAAAAATTATCTAACGAGGCTTCGTAGCTATCGTGAGTGATATCCATCTGATAGAGAACCTGTAAAGCGAATTCTCGTGCACGGGTGCGCCTACGCATGCTACCCTATTTTCTCCATAAGATTTGCCATTTCAATGGCAGACAGTGCTGCATCACGACCTTTATTTCCATCTTTTGTGCCTGCGCGTTCAATTGCCTGCTCAATAGTATCGGCAGTAATAACACCAAAGATTACCGGTAGGCCAGTATCCTGTGACACTCTAGCTATCCCCTTAGATACCTCCTGCGCAATGTAATCAAAATGGGGGGTTGAACCACGAATAACTGTCCCTAAACAAACTATAGCATCGTATGATTTTGATTTAGCGAGTCTTTGCGCAACTGTGGGGATTTCAAATGCACCGGGAACCCAGGTAACTACTATATCTTGATCCTGGAGCCCATGCCGAACTAACGTGTCAATGCATCCAGAGATTAACTCTTTGGTAATAAAATCATTGAAACGAGAAGCGACAATAACGAATCTTTTGCCTTTGGCAATCAAGTTACCCTCCACCGTTTTCACCATCTTTCCTCCTTTTTTGGTTAACACTTCTATATATTTAAATCGTGACCTAACTTTTCTTTCTTAGTCTTAAGATAATTGTAATTTAAAGGATTGGGCTCGGTCTCCAGGGGAACTCGTTCCACAACACAGAGACCATAACCCTCTAAACCTACAATCTTACGGGGATTATTTGTCAGCAGCCTTATATACTTAATCCCTAAATCTACCAATATTTGTGCGCCTATTCCATAATCCCGAAGGTCGGCTCGGTGTCCTAATGCCGCATTTGCTTCAACTGTATCAAGGCCTTTATCCTGCAAGCTATAGGCCTTGATTTTATCCACCAGGCCTATCCCGCGACCTTCCTGATTCATATAAAGGATAACTCCTTCTTTCTCTTTCTCAATAATCTGCATTGCCTTATTTAGTTGCCGACCACAATCGCAGCGCAAAGACCCAAACACATCGCCCGTTAAACACTCTGAGTGAACACGCACAAGCACTTCCTTTTTATTTAATTCGCCCATGATAAGCGCAATGTGAATTTTGTTGTTAGTTAGATCTCGATATAGGGTCAGCTTATATTTGCCGAATTCAGTAGGCAGCAAAGTTTGAGCCACTCTCTCAATTAATTTTTCAGAACGTCTGCGATATTCAATAAGGCTAGCAATAGAGCATATTTTAAGGTTATGCTCTTTAGAAAACTCTAACAACTGAGCTAAGCGCGCCATTGTGCCATCGTCATCCATAATCTCACATATTACGGCTGTAGGTGTCAGGTCAGCTAACCTCATCAAATCTATTGCTGCCTCAGTATGACCTGCCCTAACCAGGACTCCTCCACGACGAGCCTTCAGGGGAAAGATGTGTCCTGGACGGATTAAATCCTCTGGTTTAGTTTGAGGGTTTATCAAAACTTCTATCGTGCGAGCACGGTCATATGCGGATATGCCAGTGGTTATACCCCGGGCAGCATCTACTGAAATCATCCAAGCAGTGGCAAAAGGATCCTCCTGAGCAGAATAGATCTTATCTTTTAACATCGGTTCCAGATTCAAGGCCTTAAGCCTTTCTTCTTCCATAGGTACACAGATAAGACCTCTGCCTTCCTTCGCCATAAAATTGATATCGTCTGGCTTGACAAAAGATGCACCCATTATAAGATCACCTTCATTCTCGCGGTCCTCGTCGTCTACCACGATGACCATCTTGCCTTTTTTTAAATCTTCTAATATCTCTGTTATAGAGTTAAACATGGGTTAATCTGTGTAATCTTGTTTTAAAAAATCTGTGTAATCAGTATTAATTAAAAAACCCGAAGATGATCTTCGGGTAAGAATTATTAATCTTCTCTCATCTGGACTTTTACCATCGGCTCTGGGATATTACCAGATCTGCACCACACATTACTGGAGACACCCAGCGCTTAATTGGTATTGCGCTGGTGCTCCGCTTGTGCGGAGCTCGCGGGCTTAACCGCCGGTCAGGACTTTCACCTTACCCCGAAGATTAATCTTGAGCTAGTATAACATAAAATCTTATCTTGTCAATATAATTAAAGTCGTTTATAATAGCTGTATCTATGCAATATATTGTATCTGAAATACATACACTCCTGCTCAAAAGACGAAAAACCCTGGCAGTAGCTGAATCCTGCACTGGGGGCTTGGTTTCAAAGCTCCTTACCGATATACCCGCAAGCTCCAAGTATTTCACTTTAGGAATAGTTACCTATAGCAATAAAGCAAAGGAGATAATTTTAAAAATCCCCCACTCTATTATTGTTAAATATGGCGCAGTCAGTTATAAAGTAGCACAAAGAATGAGCCAATCAGTAAGAAAACTAATGAAAACAGATATTGGAATTGGTATCAGTGGCATAGCTGGACCAATTGGCGGGACTCTACATAAGCCTGTAGGCACAGTTTTTATTGCAATTGATAGTAAAAATAATAAAATCTGCAAAAAATTTCATTTTAGTGGTAACCGTGCTGCAGTTAGGACAAAAACAGCCATAAAATCCTTGCAATTATTAAAACAATTCGTTAGCGCAAAACTCTAAAGCAGGTAAAACGCAAAAATATGAGAACATTTATTGCAATTGAACTGCCTAAAAATATTAAAGATGCATTAGCTAGCCTGCAAGAACAATTAAAAGTTTCTGGCGCAGACGTTAAATGGGTTGCCCCTGAGAATATACATTTAACCTTAAAATTTTTAGGAGAGATTGACGATACAAAGTTAAATAAAGTTATCAAAATTCTTGAGGATACTGCGGTGGATAAGACTCCTTTTCAAATACGTATCTCTTCTATTGGTGCATTCCCAAAAATAAATTTTCCCAGAGTAATCTGGGCAGGAATTGATAAAGGGGATAATGAAACTAAAGAAATAGCCAAGGAATTGGAAGAAAGAATCGCTAAAATCGGTATCCCCAAAGAAGGGCGGGCCTTTTCCTCGCATATTACTATTGGCAGGCTCAGGTCAACACTAAACCGTGAAAAGCTGATTAAGGACTTAGGGATGATGAGCTATAATTTTGGCGATAAAAATTTAGCGGAATTTGGCGTTACAAAGATTACCTTATTAAAAAGTACCCTTACCCCAGGCGGCCCTATCTATGAGATCCTAAAAGAAGCCCATCTCAAGGCTAGCTGAAGAATAATATTTGTATATAATCCCGCGACGATATCATCAAGCATAATGCCTAAACTTCCTTTTAAATTCTGCAATCTACCGGCAGGATATGGCTTTAGAGAATCGAGTAAGCGAAATATTAAAAAGGCAGCAATGGCTACTTTTATATCTACAGGAAGCAATATTAGGCTTAAAAACATCCCGCTAACTTCATCTATAACAATGCATCTGGCATCTTTTTTCCTTACAATATCTTCTGCTTTACCTGCCACCAGGAATCCTAGAATTATCAAAATACAAGTGAACCCCCCAAGATTAAACCCACTATCTTTAATAGCGTAAAATAAAAACACGCCGACAGCGCTGCCAAAAGTCCCGGGGATAAACGGCAGATATCCGACATAAAAAAAAGTACTTATGGTTATAATGATAATTTTACTGACACCCATGGATAAGATTTTTAGAACCTGGCGATTATCTTGCGGTTTGCCCAGAGATAGGATAAACCTGAATATAGGGTGAGCCCTACAGTAAATAACATCAGAATATATATACCTTGACGGAAGAATCCTTCCCAGGCTGGATTCCAGGTAAAATATGTCAACATAACTTCTTTTGATACAATAAATACTAATATAGAAAATATTACTAACATTTGAGATAAAGTCTTGTGTTTTCCGGACCGGGTCGCTGATAATACCTTGCCTTTATTAAGCGCAAAGAGCCGAAGCGATGTGATTAATATTTCTCTGGATACAATGATTACAAACATCCAGGCCTCAATTAACTGCATCTGGACAAACGCAGCAAATGCCGCTAATACTAAGATTTTATCGGCAATCGGATCCATGAGCCTGCCAAAATCTGTAACCATATTTTTTTTGTTTGCGATCATGCCATCAAAAAAATCCGATAGGCCAGCACATATAAAAATAGCAAAGCTTGCAACCTTAGCCCAGAGGCCATGGCAAAACAAAAAGAACATAAATACAAAAGTAAGTAGAATCCGCAGCATGGTTATCCTGTTGGCAATATTCATGTCTGGCCTACCAAATCATACTCCAGGGTATCAGTAATCTTTACTTTTACAAAATCTCCTGCATTTAATTTACTTTTAGACTTGACATAGACCTGACCGTCTACCTCAGGGGCATCGTATTGGCTACGACCTAAATAAATATCATTTTCTTCTTCATCTATTAAAACATCTATTGTCTTACCCAGTAATTTTTTGTTTACGCCTTTGGAAATCTCCTGCTGTAAAGACATAACCGCGTTCAGGCGCTCTATTTTGATTGTTTTAGGGAGCTGTTTTTTAAAATTGCAGGCAGGCGTTCCTTCTTCTCTAGAATAAACAAATGCGCCTAACCTTTCGAATTTCGCATCTTCTATAAACTTAAGCAATTCTTTAAATTCTTTATCCGTCTCAGAAGGAAAACCCACTATGATTGAAGTCCGTAAATATACACCGGGTATGGTCTTTCTAATTTTATCAATAATTTTTAGGATATCTGACTTTCTCGTCTCCCTATTCATCAATTTCAATATACGGTCATTTATATGCTGGATGGGCAGATCCATATATTTACAAACTTTAGGATAATCTCTCATCAATTCCAATAACCCATTAGTTACGCGGCTAGGATATAAATAGAGAAGCCTGAGCCAACCGATATTCTTGACCCGCTTAAGTATCTTTTCTAAAATCTCAGGTAATTTTGCGCTCGCATATAAATCCATACCATAACCAGTAATATCCTGGCCGATAATATTTATTTCCGATAGTTTATTCTGATCAAACACATCGAGCTTATCCAGTATGGAATTTATGTCCAGGCTAGTAAATTCCCCTTTGAGCTTTGGGATAATACAGAAACTACAATTATTAATACAGCCTTCGCAAATCTTTAAGTAAGCATAATGCTTAGGGGTTATCGGGAATCTATCAAGAGAGTGGTTCAGTGAAACCCGGCCCACAAAGGCATCGATTTCCGGCAACTCTTTTGTTAAATCATCCTTATAGCGCTCTGAAAGGCAACCATAAACTATTATTCTTTTTAGCGAGCCTTCTTTTTTCAAAGCAATTAAATCCAGGATGGCGTCGATGGACTCAAGCCTGGCATCCTCTATAAAGCTGCAGGTATTAATTATTGCTATATCTGCTTTATCCATATCTACAACAGGGTATCCTTTTAATTTAAGCCTCCCTAAGATATTTTCTGAATCCACCAAATTCCGGGGACAGCCCAGACTTAATATTCCTACTTTATCTTTCATCGCCCAATGTCTAAACCTTCTTTAGTGATGACTATATTCTTTCGCACCTGGCCCCTTCTGCCTAAATTTGAAAAAAGCTGACCATTTACCTCTAATTCTATGGCACCGGCATTACCCAAAGAAAGCTCTATCCTATCCTTTGCCTGCCAACTTTTAAATCTACCTTTCTCTAGGACCCTCTGAAAAACAAGCCGACCATCAACCTTGAGAGATACCCAACAATTCTCGCTGGCCCTTATGCCCAATCTTATTCCAGAGGCAGTCTCTTTTTTGATTGGAGTAATAACCGGAGTAGATTTAGTTACCTTTTGCGAGCTTTGTTGTATCTTAGCTGGCTTTCCTTCTGGAATGCCAGCCCTGCGTTTAGAAGAGATGAATTTACCTAAATTGAACAATACCGCCGAAATAATTATAATTATTAAAATAAATACAAATAATCTCTTTACTTTTTTATTTATAGCTTGCAAAGTTACCAATCTTACTGTAGCGACTTTAAGAAGTGCGGTTGATTTTTTAGGCAGGATTACATTTGCGACTTGGGATTGAAGTGGCTCTTTGTAATCCGCTACATAATCCTTAGGGTCGAGCCCTAAAAATTTGCAATATATTTTCAAGAAACCTTTCAAATATACAGGACTAAGGTTAGTAAGGCTATCGCCCTCTATAGCCTTTAAGATATTTAAATGAATCTTGGTCTTTTTCTGTACCTCTTCAAGGCTAATGCCTTTCTCAAAGCGTATTTTTTTTAGTCTTGCACCTAGGTGTTCCATTTTTAAGAACTTTAAGCCTGCTCTCCTGTTACCTCTTTTTGCAACCACGCCTCTCTATCCACGAGGATTTTGCGCGGCTTGCTCCCTTCAAAAGAGCCAACCAGGCCTTCCTGCTCCATAGTATCAATAATACGAGCAGCCCGTGTATAGCCAAGACGCATGCGCCTCTGCAGTATTGACACCGATGCCTGGTTACTCTCCATAATAACTCTGACTGCCTCATCATAAAGTTCGTCTTTTTCTCCAAAGGAGCGAGTAGATTTTTGTTGTTCTTTTAAAATTGTCTCATCATAAACCGGCGTGCTTTGAGATTTGATAAATGTCACTACCCTCTCAATCTCCTTATCGCTAACCAGCGTTCCCTGAATGCGGATTAATTTTGACTCTCCTGGCCGTAAAAATAGCATATCGCCTTTTCCTAAGAGCTTATCCGCGCCGTTCATATCCAAAACTGTGCGCGAATCTACTTTAGAGGCGACCTTAAAAGAAATGCGTGCAGGTAAATTTGCCTTGATAACTCCAGTGATCACATCTACTGAAGGTCTTTGTGTAGCTAAGATAAGATGTATGCCCACGGCGCGAGAAAGCTGCGCCAGGCGCGTAATTGCATTTTCGATCTGGTCGGGAGATACATTCATCAGGTCTGCAAATTCATCAATGATCACAATAATATAAGGGATTTTTTCCTGTTTTTCATTATAGGCCTCAATATTCCTTACGCCCACCTTTGCTAAAAGTTGATAACGTTCTTCCATCTCATTCACTACCCAGTTAAGCGCTATATAGGCCTTCTTGGCAGAAGTCAACACAGGACACAAGAGATGCGGCAGGTCATTAAAAGGCATAAGTTCCACCATCTTGGGGTCAATCATCAAAAATTTTAAATCGTTCGGAGTGCTCTTAAAAAGCAGCGAGCAGATTAAAGAGTTTACGCATACCGTCTTACCAGAGCCGGTAGTGCCTGCGATTAAAAGATGCGGCATATCATCTAAATCCGCAACGATAGGAAGACCGGCAATATCCTTGCCTAAGGCAAGGGTCAATTTTGATTTCTCTTCCTGAAAGGCCTTTGAGGCGAGTACTTCCTTTAAATAAACAAAACTGCTTTGTGTATTGGGGACTTCAACTCCCACTCTACCCTTGCCAGGGATAGGGGCAATAATCCTGACTGATTGTGCCTTCATGGAAAGGGCAATATCATCGCTTAATGCCACAATACGATTCAGTTTTACGCCCGGCGCAGGCTCAAGTTCATAACGGGTTATGATTGGGCCACGCTCAATATCCGTAACCTTGGCGGATATAGCGAAATCCTCTAAGGTATCCTCTAAAATCCGGGCATTCGCCTCCAGATCGTCTTTAATTTGTCTAGCCTCAAGCGGAGGCGGAGAATCTAATAAATCTAAAGAAGGCAGATGATAATCACCTATTTTTAATTCTTGCGGCTTTACCTTCTGCTCTACAAAATCCGTCGGCTTAGTTTTTATCTGAATCTTAGGTTTTACAAATTGAGCATCTGCTCCAGCAATCTTAGGCTTAGCTTGAAGAGCTAGGGCTGGCTCTTCTTTTCTTTCACTAAGAGTTGACTTCTCGGCAGGCTTAATTTTAACACCAAGCGCTTTTTCTCTTCTGCTGAATCTGAAGATGGACATAAAGAAAAATTTAGTTTTGTTTATGGCACCTAAAAATAAAGATGAGATTAAAATCTCGGTTACTAACGCTAAAGATAAAATAATAAATGTAATAAAGATGATAAATGCGCCTAAGCGGCTAAAATAGGCGACAATAAAGTTAGAGAGCCCGGCCCCTAAAAACCCTGCCTGATAAAACCTGATATACTCATTCTTTAAATTGAACATGCCGATAAGAGAACTTATTGACACCAGTAAAATTAAAATACCTAAAATCCGAGGCACACTTATATAGGGCATGCCCTGCCGGAAAAACTTTATTCCTAATAATAGAATAAGCAAAGGCAAGAGGAAGCTGGTGGGCCTGCCGAACAAAGAAACAATTATCCCGCCAAGATATGCACCAAAAAACCCAAGAAGATTTTTTGGGGGGTTATTAGGGTGGGAGGTATAAAAGGCCAGGTCCAGACGGTCAAACCTAATCAGGCTGGCTAAAACCATCAGGCCAATTGCAATCAGAATAACACCGCGGACCTCATTTAATCTTCTTTCTCTCACTTTGGTTCTTGCTCTGCCTGTTTCTTACTCAAGTTAATCCTGCCTAATTCATCTATGCCTATAACCTTAACCTTAATTTCATCCCCTACCTTGACAATATCTTCTACATTCTTTACAAAATGCTCTGCTAATTCTGAAACATGAACCAGGCCATCTTTACCGGGCGCGATTTCACAGAAGGCGCCAAAGGCGGTAATGCGTTTTACCTTACCTATATATATACGGCCAACCTCAATATCCTCTACTATCGCCTTTATCATCCTGATTGCCTCTTCTGACTTGGCAGCGTCGGTAGAACCCACGAAAACATTGCCGTCATCCTGAATATCAATAGTTGCGCCGGTTGCCGCAATAATCTTCTTTATGTTTTTGCCGCCCGGGCCGATAAGTTCTCCTATCTTTTCTGTATTAACCTTGATTATGTCTATGCGGGGCGCATACGAAGAGAGTTGCTGGCGCGGCTGGGCTAAGGCTAGCTGCATTTTATCCAAAACAAAAAGTCTGGCCACTTTCGCCTGGAGTAAACAGGTGTTCAATAAATCTATTGCAATGCCATCTATCTTTAAATCCAACTGAACAGCAGTAACACCTGTTTTTGTTCCGGCAACCTTAAAATCCATATCGCCAAAATGGTCTTCAAGGCCGGTTATATCCGTTAATATGACTGACTTTGCATCCTCTTTGATTAACCCTAAGGCAATGCCGCCTACCGCATCTTTTATCGGGACACCCGCATCCATTAATGATAGGGTTGCAGCACAAACTGTAGCCATACTGCTTGAACCATTAGATTCTAAAATCTCAGATACGACCCTGATGGTGTAAGGAAACTTCTCCTTAGAAGGCATAACCGCAAGAAGTGCCCTCTCAGCCAAGGCGCCGTGACCTATCTCCCGACGGCCTGGACCACGCACAGGCGCAGTCTCTCCTACGCTAAAAGGAGGAAAGCTGTAATGTAACATAAAGGTTTTATATTTCTCTCCTTCCAATGCCTCAATCAGCTGTTCATCTTCACCAGTACCCAACGTAGTAACTGCTAAACTCTGGGTTGAGCCGCGTGTAAATAAAGCTGATCCATGGGTGCGCGGCAACACAGAAACCTTAGCCTCGATAGGCCGGATATCTTTGAAAGACCGGCCATCTATACGTATATTTTCATCTAATATTTTCTTTCTTACCTGCTCTTTTTCTACCTCAACCAACCCGAGCTTAATATCATAACCAGAATATCCTTCCTGGGTAAGCTTGGCTTCTAATTCTTTAGATAATAAATGCACCTCTTCTTCCCGTTCTTCTTTTTTTGCTAACTTATAAACCTCTTTTAATCTATCTTCGGATAACTCTTTGATCTTCTTAAGTAAAGCCGGGTCTATATTTTTATACTCAATCTCCGCCTTTTTCTTTCCGCAGAGTCGCCTGAACTCTTCTTGCAGGTTAATTATGCATTCAAGATTTTCAAAGCCAAATTTAACTGCTTCTAAATAAACCTCCTCCGATACCTCTTTGGCCTTGGATTCAAGCATAACCACGCCTTTAGAATTAGCTGCCACAACCACATCTAAATCGGAAACCTCTAACTCTGCATAGGTAGGATTAAGTATAAATTCACCCTTAACTCTGGCGACACGACAACAGGCTAAAGGCCCATTAAAAGGTATATCGGATATTGATAATGCTGCAGATGAGCCGATTAGAGAGAGGATATCCGGGTCGTTTTCTCCGTCGCTAGACAAAACGATGGCCATAATCTGGATTTCATTCAGTAAACCCTTAGGAAAGAGAGGCCGTATTGGCCGATCAATAAGCCTGGCAGTTAAAATCTCGTTCTCAGAAGGCCTGCCTTCTCTTTTAAAGAAACCTCCGGGGATTCTTCCTGCGGCATAGGTCTTTTCTTGATATTCTACAGTTAAAGGAAAAAAATCCTGGCCTTCTTTAATCTCGCGAGACATACAGCTAGTTACCAGGACAACAGTCCCGCCATACTGGACAGTAACCGAGCCATTTGCCTGCTTGGCAATCTTGCCAGTTTCTAAAATTAAATCCTGCCTGCCAAATTTTACTTTCAGAGTATTATCTTGCGCCATAGATAACTTTTTAAGGATAAAATTAAAAAGACTTATTTTCTCAAGTTGAGTTTCTCTAAGACCTCTTCATATTTCTTGACGTCTTTTGCCTTGAGGTAATCGAGGAGCCTGCGGCGCCTGCCAACAAGTAAAAGCAGTCCGCGGCGAGAATGGAAATCTTTTTTGTGAAGCTTGAAATGCTCTCCTAAGCCATTAATCCTTTCAGTTAAAATTGCAATCTGGACCTCTGTGGAACCTGTGTCCCTGGCATGAACCTTAAATTCATCGATGATTTTTGTCTTTCTTTCTTTAACCAAAACCAATTCTTTTCACCTCCTTCCAAATTTAAAAATATTATACGTTACTTTTTGCAATAAGTCAATATATTCATATATTTTTCAGGGTGGATATAGGCACATCATATCCACTTTTAGCCCCTTCCTTATAGCACGGCTCAAGGAGCGTTTCAAGCCTTATTGGCGGCAGATTAAGCACGCCTTCATCTACCCCCGGGAATCTTTCTC